>Ga0209631_10001124_pt1 | contig 35314 bp, 36 predicted proteins | sample COG_08_FD_184752 | JGI IMG/M metagenome (GOLD analysis project Ga0209631, IMG submission 184752) | Pelagic Microbial community sample from North Sea - COGITO 998_met_08 (SPAdes) (version 2) | ecosystem: Environmental > Aquatic > Marine > Neritic zone/Coastal water | place: Helgoland, sampling... | reverse complement strand
TTAGAGAATATTAGAAAAGATTTTATTGCTAATTTATCTCATGAATTAAGAACTCCCGTTGCTGTTATAAGAGCTAATTCAGAATCCCTAGTTGATGGTGCTTTAGATGATAAAGAGATTGCACAAAAGTTCTCAAAGGCAATCTTAAAAAACTCAGAAAAGTTATCATATCTTTTGGCAGATATCTTGAATCTATCAACTATAGAATCAGGTGAATACAATCTTGAGCTTGCAGAAAATGGCGTTTCAGATATTTTTGAAACTTCGATTAACTCAGTGTTATCAAATAATCCTGATGTAAAGATTATTAATAATATCTCTTTAGATACTGAAGTAATTTGTGACATTAAAGCATTATCTCAAGTTATTGATAATCTTATAGAAAATGCAATTAAATATGGTATTACTGTAGATAGTAATCAGATCTTCATTAACATGAAAGACCAAGGCTCCAAAGTAAGATTTGAAATTGAAGATCATGGGCAAGGCATACCTGCTGATCAAAGAGAAAGAGTATTTGAAAGGTTCTTGAGAATTCAAAATAACAATAGTTCTTTAAAAGAGGGGACTGGATTAGGTTTATCTATAGTGAAGAATTTAGTAAATCTTATGGGTGGTTCTGTGGGTAATGAAAAAGCCTATCCCGAGGGTACAATTTTTTGGTTCACACTGAATAAAAAAAACTAATTTTTTTCCCAAACCTGTTCCTGTTACGAAACAAAAACGTAACATTTCATATTTAAAGTACACACAATAAATATTGGAGAAAAAATATGAAACTTAAAATTCTTTCTATGCTCTTACTTGTTCCTGTTCTTTATTTACAATCTGAGGAACCAACTGTGTACGGAAAACTTTGGATATCAGTTGAATCTCAAGATACAGCTTCTGGTACCGAAGTGGATATGGTAAGCAACGCTTCTAGATTGGGTATAAAAGGAAGTATGGATTTTGGAGAAGGAATAGAAGCTATTTATCAAGCTGAATACGAAGTTGATCCTGTAGATGGAACTGCAGACGAATCAAAAGATAGAACTTTTAAACAAAGAAATAGTTTTGTGGGTTTAAAAGGATCTATGGGTACTATTTTCCTTGGTAAGCACGACACAGCCACAAAAAAATCACAGAAGAAAATAGATCTTTTTAATGACCTTGCAGGTGATATTAAAAATATATTGCAAGGTGAGAACAGGATGAGCGACCTGGTAGGATATACAACTCCAAAGATTAACGGCTTTTCTGCAACATTTAATGCAATAAAAGGCACAGAAGGGCTTGGTGATGACAGCATAGGTGACTCAACTTCAACCTCTATCAGTTACGACTCAGAAAATTTTTATATTGCCTTGGCCTTTGATTCGGAACTTAAGGGCTACGACTCAACAAGATTAACACTTCAAATTCCATTCAACCGCAGTCAATTAGGAATTATGTTTCAAGATAGTAAAAAATTATCTACAGGAGTAGAAGAAGACGGTTATGTTATTAGTTTTTCCCAGAAGGTAGGTGATAAGGGAACACTTAAATTTCAACAGGCAGAGTCCGATATGAAATTAGATTCAGGAAAGCAATTTTCTTTTGGCTATGACTATAAGTTAAGCAGTAAAGCTAAAGCTTTCTTCTTCTTCACGGATTTAAGTGGAGACAATAGATCTAAAGAAAAAGAAATAACAGGAATAGGATTTGAATATAAATTTTAAAGAGTGACCTCAATTAACAAATCATTCTTTAATTTGTAACAAAAATGCCACAAAAGAATTTCAATATACCAGGAAATAAAATGAAAAAAATTACTACAACTTTAATAACTTTAATTTTAACTATAGGGATCTCAAAAAGCGTATTAGCAGAAGGTCGCGACACAATTAAAATTGTTGGCTCTTCAACAGTTTATCCTTTTGCAACGGTAGTCGCTGAGAGATTTGGTAGAAGCACAAGCTTCAAAACACCAGTTATAGAGTCAACAGGATCTGGAGGCGGTTTGAAGTTATTTTGTTTAGGAATAGGTGTTCAACATCCAGACATAACAAATGCCTCAAGAAGAATAAAGCAATCTGAAATAGATAACTGTGCATCTAACGGAATTGACGAAATTATTGAAATTAAAATAGGTTACGACGGTATCGTCATGGCAAATTCAAAAAAAGGTGAAACTTTTAAACTTACAAGACAGCAAATCTTTTTGGCTTTAGCTCCAATGGTTCCTAATCCCAACGGAACACAAGAACTCATCGATAACCCCTATGTCTTTTGGAGTGATATTGATAAGTCTTTGCCTAATTCTAAAATTGAAGTGCTTGGTCCACCTCCAACTTCAGGTACCAGAGATGCATTTGCAGAATTAGCTTTAGAAGGAGGTTGTAAAACATTCGCTTGGTTAAAAGCAATAAAATCTCAAGATAAAAACAAATATAAAGCTATTTGTCGATCTGTGAGAGAAGATGGTGTTTATATTGAGGCTGGCGAGAATGACAATCTCATCGTACAAAAGCTAAATGCCAACCCAAAAGCTTTGGGTGTATTTGGGTATAGCTTCTTAGATCAAAATTCCGATTCCATTCAAGGGTCTATGATAGATGGTGTTCTTCCTGAATTTGAAAAAATAGCCCAAGGTGATTATCCCGTTTCTAGGCCTCTTTTCTTTTATGTTAAAAATGCTCATGTAAGTTTTATACCGGGTATAAAAGAATATTTAAGAGAATTTTCAAGCAAAAGAGCAGTTGGTGATAATGGTTATTTAACTGATAAAGGCTTGATACCTCTGCAAAATGAAGAATATAAAAGCATGTTTTCTGCAGCAAATAATTTAGAGCCTATGAGAGGTTTGAATTAAGTTTCATTTCAATAAACAACAGGGCCTTTTAAGTGAAGAGGCCCTGTTTTTTTGTATTGGGGTATTAAAAAAATGATGAGTATCATTGCTCTATCTTTTTTACTAATCACCTTTCTAAATTTTAGAGCAGGAAGAAGTAAGGCCCTAAAGATAAGAGAAAATACCACAATTCATTCTTTGCCTGAATATTATGGATACTACACTGCTTTTTGGTTCCTTATTCCTGTTACTTTAATTGGAATTAGTTGGCTTTTCTTTTCTGAATCATTAATCACATCTTTTGTCTTAAGTAATCTTCAGAAAGAAATAGTTAATTTTAATGAAATACAAACATTAAATTTTATAAATGGTTTCAAGAACCTCAGCGAAGGAAGAAACATAACCGGTGAAATTTCACTTTTATTAAAAGAGGCTGCATCTCTTTACTCCTACTTCTCAACTGTCTCAAACACTTTATTAATCTTCGCGTGCTTATCCATTGGTTTGTTTGGATTTTACATTTCTATAAATAAGGTTTCTTCAGTGTTTCAAGCTCGTAACGCTATTGAAAAATATATTAATTATTTTTTCTTAGCATCAACCTGTATTGCAATTTTAGCTACTGCAGGAATACTATTTTCTGTTGTATTTGAAGCTATTAGATTTTTTGGCTTAGTAGATTTAGATGATTTCTTGTTCGGACTCAAATGGAGCCCCCAAATGGCAATTAGAGAGGACCAAGTCGGTTCTTCTGGAGCTTTTGGCGCTATACCTCTTTTTGTAGGTACTATTTTAATATCTATCATAGCTTTACTGGTTGCAGTTCCAATAGGCCTAATGAATGCTATATATCTTTCTGAATATTCTCCTTCAAATGTTCGCGCCTATGCTAAACCAATGCTTGAGATTTTAGCTGGAATCCCAACAGTCGTTTATGGGTTCTTTGCAGCTATAACTGTTGCGCCCTTTCTCAGAGGTCTCGGAGAATTTGTAGGCTTATCCATATCATCAGAAAGCGCTTTAGGTGTTGGTCTTGTAATGGGAATTATGATAATTCCTTTAGTTTCTTCTTTATCAGATGATGTTATTTCTGCAGTTCCTCAGTCTATGCGAGATGGCTCCTTGGGTCTTGGTGCAACTAAATCCGAAACAATAAAAAAAGTTATCCTACCTGCTGCACTTCCAGGGATCGTTGGTGGAGTATTGTTAGCAGCGTCAAGAGCTATTGGAGAGACAATGATTGTTGTTATGGCGGCTGGACTTTCAGCAAAACTGACCATCAATCCATTAGATGCAGTAACAACAGTTACAGTTCAAATTGTAACTCTTCTTGTTGGAGACCAAGAATTTGATAGTCCGAAAACTTTAGCTGCTTTTGCCTTAGGACTTACATTGTTTGTGTTTACATTAGTGCTTAATTATTTCGCATTAAGAATAGTAAAAAAATATCGTGAGCAATATGAATAACATTAATAGTTCTGACTTAAGCGTCACTAAACTGATTGAAAAGAGTTTAGAAAAAAGAAATCAAAAAGAGAGATATTTCAGGATTTATGGACTCTCTTCGTTAGTTATAGCAGTGGTTTTTTTGCTGACCTTCTTTGCTTCAATAATTTCAACCGGTTATCAGGCTTTTATCAAAACAGATATTGAGCTAGAAGTATTTCTTGATTCTGAGGTTATTTATCCTAATGGAACAAAAACTGCAGAGGATTTATTTTTTGTTGATTATGATTCCTTAATTTTTACATCATTAAAGGAGCAATTACCTGAGCTGAAAAATAGAAATGAGAGAAGGCAAGCTAGGTTAATTTTAAGTTCTGGAGCGTCCTATCAAATTCAAAATAAAATTATTAAAGATAAATCTTTGGTAGGTCAAACTGTCTCTTTTATCCTCCCCTTAGATGATGAAGTTGATATGTATCTTAAAGGTTATGTTGATACTGAATCCTCCGAAAACTCTAGAAAAATTACTGACTTTCAAATTGCTTTAGTTGAAAACTTAAATAAGAAGGGTCTTATTCATAAGAACTTTAATACCACCCTTTTTGTATCAGGTGATTCAAGAGAACCGGAATTAGCAGGCATACTGGGAGCATTAGTGGGTTCATTTATGATGCTGTCCATAACCTTTATTATTTCATTCCCTCTTGCTGTATCGGCTGCTATTTATCTAGAGGAATTTGCTAAAAAGAATATGTGGACAGATTTCTTAGAAGTAAATATTAATAATTTGGCTGCAGTGCCTTCAATAATTTATGGTCTTTTAGGTCTGGCCATTTTTATAAACTTTTTTGGATTTCCTAGATCTGCTCCAATAGTAGGCGGATTAGTTCTTTCACTTATGACTTTTCCTGTCGTTATAATTGCATCAAGAGCAGCTCTGAAATCTGTTCCTCCAAGTATCCGAGATGCTGCTTTAGGTTTAGGAGCGTCAAAAATACAAACAACACTTCATCATGTAGTTCCTCTGGCTCTTCCGGGAATGTTGACAGGATCAATAGTGGGAATGGCGCGCGCCTTAGGAGAATCAGCCCCATTAATTATGATAGGGATGGTAGCTTTTGTTGTTGATATTCCTACTTCTATAACCGAACCTTCTGCAGCTCTTCCTGTTCAGGTATTTTTATGGTCTGATGCACCTGAAAGAGGATTTGCTGAAAAAACGTCTGCAGCAATATTGGTATTATTGGTGTTCTTGGTGTTAATGAATTCTTTGGCTATATGGCTAAGAAATAAGTTTCAAATTAAGTGGTAACCTAAAAATGGAAGAAGAACTAGATTCGAATTTTATAACTGTTGGTAATATCAAGACTGAAAAGTCTGTAATTATGAATGTAGAGGACTGCAATGTTTACTATGGTGATGTCCATGCATTGAAAAACGTTAACATGGAGATTGGTAAATCTGAAGTACTGGCCCTAATAGGACCGTCTGGATGTGGTAAATCAACTTTTATTAGGTGTTTGAACAGATTAAATGACACTATAGATATAGCAAGAGTTACTGGAAAAATCTCTCTTGATGGACAAGATATTTACAGCGACTATATAAATTCTTCAGGAAATATGGATGTTGTTCTTCTTAGAGCAAGAGTCGGAATGGTATTTCAGAAACCCAATCCTTTTCCAAAATCAATCTTTGAGAATGTTGCATATGGACCCAAAATTCATGGTCTAACCAAAGATAAACAAGATTTAAATGATTTAGTTGAATCGTGTCTGGTGAAAGTAGGATTGTGGGATGAAGTAAAAGATAGATTAGAAGACTCTGGTACTTCCTTGTCTGGTGGACAACAACAAAGACTGTGTATTGCAAGGGCCATAGCTGTGCAGCCTGAAGTAATTTTAATGGATGAACCATGTTCAGCATTAGATCCAATAGCAACAGAAAGAATTGAAGATCTGATTTCTGAACTAAAACAAAACTATGCTCTGGTCGTTGTTACTCACTCAATGCAACAGGCTTCAAGAATATCGCAAAGAGCTGCATATTTTCACATGGGAAATTTAGTTGAAGTAGATAGCTCAGAAAAAATATTTAATGACCCAAGTCATGCCTTGACCACTAATTATATTAGTGGACGCATAGGTTAAATCTTTTTGTTTTAATACTAATCTAGAGTTAGAATCAAATTTTCTCTACTAGGACAATTTATGAAATCTACTGGCTACAATGACATTATTAGAAAGTCACCCTTCGGCCCAATAAAAGCACATATGCAAGTTTCTACAAATTCTGTTGAGGAATTGGTTAGATTTATTGAATGCGTAGTAGTCTCAGACTGGAGTGGTGCTACTCAATCCAGAAAATTAATTTCTGATCTTGAGAATCACGCTGATGAATTAAAGGCAGAAACTAGAAGCTTATTACCTAAAAGTATCTTTTTTGCTGTCCCTAGGGAAGACATATTAGATTTAATAAAATTGGCAGACGATATTCCAAATACTGTGAAAGACATTTCTGGTTTGATGATAGGTAGAAATATGGAAGTTCCACCAGCCATACATAAATCTTTTCAAAATTTTATAGAGGAGGCTAGAGAAATTACTTACGCTGCTGCCGATGCTGTCGATCACATAGATGAATTATTTCAATTTTCTTTTGGTGGAAAGGCCGCTGAAAAAATGCAGACTTTGATAGCGAAATTGAACTCACTAGAAAATAGCAATGATCAAACTGAGGTTACTTTAAGAGGCGAACTTTTTAAAATAGAAAAAGATCTACCGCCTATTGATGTCATGTTTTTGTACGACGTAATTAATAAAATTGGAGAATTATCTGATAGGGCTGAACAAGTTGGTCACAGAATCTCCTTAATCGCATCTAGATAGGAAACTCATATGGAAACTATTATTTTATACGGACCTTACTTACTTATTTCAGGTTGTGTTTTTGGTTTCTTCATGGCCTGGGGGATTGGAGCTAATGATGTAGCTAACGCCATGGGCACTTCAGTTGGCGCTAGGGCTCTTACTTTAGCTCAAGCAATTTTAGTAGCTTGTATTTTTGAATTTGCGGGGGCTTATCTAGCCGGTGGTGAAGTAACTTCCACTATACGTAAGGGAATAATAGATCCTAACTTACTTCAAGATTCACCTGATTTATTGGTATTCGGAATGATGTCAGCTCTTTTGGCTGCGGGAACATGGTTGTTAATAGCTTCATCAAGAGGTTGGCCCGTTTCTACAACTCACTCTATAGTCGGCGCTATTGTTGGATTTGCAGCAGTTGGTATAAGCGTTGATGCTGTTAGTTGGTCCAAAGTAGGATCCATTGTCTCTAGCTGGGTAGTTTCTCCTTTAATGTCAGGCACCATTGCATTTGTAATTTTCCTTTCAGTACAAAAACTAATATTGAATACGGATACACCTTTTGAAAATGCAAAAAAATATGTTCCTGGGTATATGTTCTTAGTGGGTTTTGTGATTGCAATGGTTACGCTATTAAAAGGCTTAAAACACATAGGCCTGTCTTTGTCATTTGGTGAAAGCTTAACCTATTCGATTGTTATCGGTTTGGTCATAGCTATGGTCGGTACCTTCTTTCTTAGGAAAATCGAAAATACAACTCAACAGCGCGGGGATGTTACGTTTGATGGAGTTGAAAAAGTTTTTGCGGTTCTGATGGTTTTCACAGCTTGTGCTATGGCATTTGCTCATGGATCTAATGATGTTGCTAATGCAGTCGGTCCACTAGCTGCTATAGCGAGTGTCATTCAATCGGGTGGTGAGATTGCTGTTAAATCGTCTATGCCTTGGTGGATTCTGTTACTTGGAGCTACAGGAATTGTAGCAGGACTGGCAACTTTAGGTTACAAAGTCATTGAAACAGTTGGTCGCAATATCACTGAATTGACACCTAGTAGAGGTTTTGCAGCCGAATTAGCTGCTGCAACAACTGTGGTGTTGGCGTCAGGAACAGGTTTACCAATTTCAACAACCCATACACTCGTTGGAGCCGTATTAGGTGTTGGCTTAGCAAGAGGGTTATCAGCAGTCGATTTCTCAGTTGTAGGAAGAATAATAGTCTCTTGGGTAGTTACACTGCCAGTCGGAGCAGGTTTATCCATACTATTTTTCTTTACCCTTAAAGGAATATTTCTATAGAAATTATACAAACGCTTCTTCGTTCTTGAGGTAGTAATCGAATGCTATAGCGTCGCATAGACTCCAGTTAAGAGCATATAAATCTTTTATACCTGTCTTGTTTAAAATCCTTTCTATTATCTTGGTTGCAGGAACTATGACATCAGCTCTATGATCACCTAAATTAAATAATTTCTTTCTATCATCAAGGGAGTTATTTTCAAGCTTCTTTTGTAAAATTATAAATTCTTCATAACCTAAAGATGTAAATTTATCTTTTCCAGATATTTCAAGAAGAGATCTTATATTGCCTCCAATTCCAACGAGAGCCTCTGCCTTTAAATATCCAATCTTATTTAAAAAATCATCCAACTTATCCCACTCTTCTTTTAAATCTTTTTGTTGCAATAACCTGACAGCACCCAGATCTACTGATTGTAAATACTCTTCATCACCATGTTTGATATGCAATTCAGTGCTACCTCCGCCTATGTCTATTGATAGGTAATTGTCTAAATCCACGATTTTTTTTGTATTCAGATATTTTAGAAAGTACGCTTCCTCGTTACCGCTAAGAAGTCTTACATCAACGTTCAATTCACTTGCAAGTCTTTCGCAAATATCTTTACCATTTTCTGCACTTCGCATTGCCGAAGTGGCACATATACCTATCCACTTAATATTTCTCTTTTTTACCGATTCTATAAGCTTGCTGAGTTCTTTAAATAATTTCTTTTGTGTATTTTCACTTATCAATCCGTAATTAAATACATCTTCACCCAGTCTTATATTTACCCTACTAAATGTATCCTGCTGTATTTTTGATTTTTTATTTACATCTATTCTGTACTGCTTGAACTTAATACCATTAGTTCCGATATCTATAGTTGCAATTCGATGAAATTCGCTTTTCTTCAATTGAATATTTTATTTTTTAAACGCTTTTTCTAAAGTCTTAAACTGTAAGTACGATAGATTGGAGAATTCGACATCATTATGAGTAATTCTGTAATTATTGATCTTACCTTCCCATGTCGTTGGTTTACTGAGTTTTTTGTTGTCGTAATCTATTTCATTAAGTAGATATCTCAAGGCACTCAATCTTGCGACCATTTTATTATTAGCATTGATAATAACCCAGGGTACTTTATCCGTTGAGGTGAGTTTAAACATCTGATCCTTAAAGAAAGAGAAGATATCCCACTTTTCAGCAATCTTAAGGTCATTTGCACTTAACTTCCATGTTTTTAATGGGTCTGTTTTACGCTCATTAAACCTTTTATTTTGTTGTAATTTTTGAATTGATAGGTAGAACTTAATAAGAATAAGACCATCATCAATATATTCTTTTTCCCAAGGAATAACCTTTTTCATAAAGTTTGCATATTGCTTATTTGAGCAATAACCCATTGTTATTTCTACAGTAGCCCTTGTATACCAAGACCTGTCAAAAAAGACTATTTCACCTTCATTAGGCATATGCTTTTCATATCTTTTGAACCATTTTTTTGATTCACCTTCTGATGGTATTCCAAGATGTACATATCTGAAATGATCAGGTATCAAATGTCTTGCCAGCAAGTTTATGGTGTCTGTTTTCCCGGCAGCATCTCTTCCTTCAAAGACAACTGCAATTTTTTTCTTATTAGTAATTGCCCATTTTTGAAGCTTAAGAAATTCAATTTGTAGGAGTCTTCTTTCTTCAATATATTGGTCTTTACTCAAAGAGTTATATTCGGTCACATCAAACTTAAACACGGTAAAACTATAACTTATAAAAAATACTGTTCAAGGAACTTAAAGTGACATCTTCTAATAACCTAAAAGCCCTAAAGTGATTGAAGAAGAATAGGATTAAGTATACAAAGTCATAATGTGTGGACGTTTTACACTCAGAAATCTAGATAATTTAGAAACTAAATATGGTTCTACTGACTTTGAGGCAAGTTATAACATTGGGCCAGGACAAAAACTTTTAGCCTTAACCGATAAATTACAATCTATTGAATGGGGCTTCACTCCTTACTGGGCTGATAAACCTTTTAATTTAGTAAATGCAAGAATTGAAACACTAACGGAAAAACCTTCTTTCTCTAATTCTAATCGTTGTCTTATACCAACAGATGGTTGGTATGAGTGGAGAAAATCTGGAGAGAACAAAATTCCATATTTTCATCATCTTAATGGAGATGTTTTCTTTTTCGGAGGAGTTTTTGGAGGATACAGGGGCAAGGTAGGTTGCGCGATAGTCACTACAGAAGCCGTAGTGTCTCTTAAACCTATTCATGAGCGTATGCCTTTAATTATTTCTAAACAACATTTTCAGAATTGGCTAAATGGAGATGATATAAACTGTGAAGATACTTTTTCAGCAAAATCGATTGTTCACCATACTGTTTCAAAACATGTAAACAATCCACAGCATAATGATCCTAAATGTGTATTTCCAACCAAAGAAATAGAAGATCCAGATGAAAGCTTATTTGAGTGAATATTTAGGAACAACTTTTCTATTAATGATTGTTGTTGGTTCTGGAATTATGGGTCAGTCACTTTCAGATAATGACTCGATTACACTATTAGCGAACACAATCGCAACTGGTGCTGGTTTAATAGTACTTATATGGACGTTCGGAAAAATTTCAGGAGCTCATTTTAATCCAGCTGTTTCTGTTGTCATGTTTGCAAATAGTGAACTTTCATCTAGAAATTTTATTCTTTACGGTTTATTGCAAGTGTCTGGTGCAATTTCTGGAACCTTATTGGCAAATTATATGTTTGGTTTAGATGCCTTTCAGGTTTCAGTAAATTCTAGAAGTGGATTAAATTTATATATCTCGGAAGTTGTAGCCACTTTCGGATTGTTGTTAGTTATCCTTAGAGTAAGAACAGTTAGATCAGAATTGGTAGCACCCGCAGTAGGTTTGTACATTACCTCAGCTTATTGGTTTACTTCCTCAACCTCTTTTGCCAATCCTGCGGTTACAATCGGAAGAATGTTTACGGATACGTTTACAGGTATTGATCCTGGTAATGTTCTCTTTTTTATAACTGCTCAATTTTTAGGTGCGTTTTTAGCTTTTGGAATCAATAAGATTTTGGATAAACCTAGCTAGCAAGATAAAGAAGACAGGCCTTTTTAGTTTCAGCAACACAACTCGGTGTAATTACTTTTTCCTGACTGAGAGAATCTCCTAAACATGCCATTAAAATACTGAGAGAAAATTTTATTTTTTTTGTTTCTCCAGCACTTTTTGCTTCTATAAGTTTGAGAATCTCTTCAATAAGAAAGTTTTTAGAGAAAACATTAAAAACTAGTTCAGAAATACAATAATTGTTATTAACATATATTGCGTAGACATCCACTACAGCCTTGATGAGTTCTTTTTCATCAGAATAATTTAGGTTATTAAGATTTTTCTTTACTAGACCAAATAGGGATGAAGAATATTTATATGATAGAGCTTCGAGAATAGATTCATTACTTGGAAAAAATTTATAAATAGAGGGTCTTTTCATGCCGGATAGCCTGGCTATATCTTGTACAGTTAAATCATAATCATCTTGGTTTTTATAAATAAATTCTGCAGTTTTTAATACTGCTTCAAACCTTTTCCTACTTCTTTCTTGTTGGGGTTCAATAAAGCTATGATTTTTACTATTTGGCACAATAAGTTTTCTTTATGTATACACTATATCTATATATTAAGGTTTCCAACTAAAAGATAAATGCAATACAAGACTTATTTTCATCTATTGGCTGGCATGGCTATGTTGGAACTCGGAAATCTAGCTTCCTCTTTAGCGCCCTTTAATGTAAGCGCTGTATCGGTTGGGCTGAATGCTAATTCACAAGAAGCTGGATTGGTGGTTACGCTTGAACTTTTCTTCGCTGCGATTAGCTCCTTATATTTCGGTAACGCAGCTTATAAGGGTAGGGCACTTGGCTTGACTGGCAGTATCATTGTCATGGTTTGTTATTATTTATGCTCTGTATCCAGTGATGTTAATCAAATTACTTTTATAAAAGGTTTTTCGGGAATAGGTTGCGGCATGCTTATTGCCTCAGGTCATTCAATATTAGCCTCTTCGAAAGATCCCAATAGATCCTATGCACTGTTTACCCTTTTCGCATCACTAACCGCTGCGTTTCTTATATACATTTCTAGTACCTGGATAGAAGATGGAGGGCATAGTTATTATTTCTTTAATTTTATTTATGTCTACATAGCATTAACCTTGCTCTTTTTCTTTGCCCAAACATCCAATGAAAACGATGCGAATTTAGTTAGAGAACCCATTGCCAAGAAGTGGCTTTATTTCTTACTTATTACGGCGGTTCTTTTTTATGAAATCCCTTCCAGCGGTATGTGGGCGTTTATGGAAAGATTTGGAGTGGAATATATAGATTTGGGAGTGGCTGAAGTTGGGAGTGTTATATCCCTAGCCATTATTTTGAGTCTTCTTGGACCAGTATTTATAGGTATATTTGGAAATAAAATAAGAAGAAAAGAGACAATTTTATTATGTCTTTTAGTTTCCTCAGTTTGTGTTTATTCGATCTTTGGAATTCCTTCTTTTGATACTTTTTATTATGGCAACATCATTTGGAATATAGTTTTTGTCATTATGGTTATTCTTATTCTTGCTGCTGCGGCTGATATAGATCCTTCTGGTCGACTGGGAGCTTGGCTGAATGCTTGCATATTACTAAGCGCATCTTTAGCTCCTGCAGTTTTTGGTTGGATCATGCTTGAGAATGAAATGACCATTATCTACCCTTATTTAATCGTATTCCTAATTGTTGCAATGATCTGTATAGTCAGCACAAAGAAAGAACTTGAACCTGTTGATAAAGTATAATTTGAGCTATGAAATCACAAGAAAATTTAAATTTAGATAATTACTGGTTACCATTTACACCAAATAAAAAATTCAAAGCTAATCCGCGTCTTTTGACATCTGCAAAGGGCATGTACTACAAGACCGATGATGATAGAGAGGTTCTAGATGGAATTGCTGGTCTATGGTGCACGAATGCGGGGCATTGCCATCCAAAAATAGTAGAAGCAGTTCAAAATCAGGTAGCTGAACTTGATTATGCGACAGCTTTTAATATGTCTCATCCAAAAGCATTCGAGCTAGCAGAAAAAATTTCATCTCTAACTCCTGAAGGAATGGATAGGATATTTTATGGTAATTCTGGATCAGAGGCCGTTGAAACGGCCATGAAGGTTGCTCTTGCCTACCATGCTTCTAAGGGAGAGGGTCAAAGAACTAAATTTATAGGAAGAGAGAAAGGCTACCATGGTGTAAATTTTGGCGGTGTTTCCGTTGGTGGTTTAACCCCTAATAGAAAATCTTTTGGACCTTTGCTGCCCGGTATAGATCATATGCCTCATACTTGGGACGTTGAACATATGGCGTTCTCGAAAGGTCAGCCTGAATGGGGTCTTCATTTAGCAGATGAACTTGAAAAAATTCTTATGCTTCAAGACCCTTCAACAGTTGCTGCAGTAATTATTGAACCTGTAACAGGATCTGGAGGCGTAATCGTTCCTCCTAAAGGTTATTTAGAAAGAATAAGAGAGATATGCACAAAACATAATGTTTTGTTAATTTTTGATGAAGTCATTACAGGGTTTGGAAGACTGGGGTGCTGTTTCGCTGCCAATCGATTTAAGGTTAGACCAGATATGATAACCATGGCAAAAGGCCTGACTAGTGCGATGATACCTATGAGTGCTGTAGCTTTTGATAATTCAATTTATGATCAACTTATGGAAGGACCCGAAGCCATGATCGAATTGTTTCATGGATATACTTATTCAGGACATCCTGTGGCATGTGCTGCGGGCATAGCCACATTAGATGTATATGAAGAGGAAGGTTTATTTGATAAAGCAAAAGCAATGGAGCCTCATTTTGAAGATGCAATTCACTCTTTAAAAGGTTTGAATCAAGTTATAGACATCAGAAACATAGGTTTAATGGGCGCCATTCATTTTGGATCAGAAGGATTGCCAGCTACGGAGTTTGCTGCAAAAGTATTTCAACATTGTTATGACAATAATGTTTTAGTGAGGTATTCAGGAGAATTCTTAGTCCTTTCTCCGTCTTTGATAGTTGAACCCAAGCATCTAGACAAGATTGCCGAAGCTCTCAAGACTGCCATAAATTCAGTCAGCTAGGCAAATGTCAAATATCGATTGGTTCAATGAATCAATATTAATCAAACCTATTGCAAAGCAAATAGAGGTTCACAAAAAGAGTATTAATTATTTAGTATGGGGTGATCAGGGAAAACCTGGATTATTCTTTATACACGGTTATAGCTCGCATGCTCACTGGTGGGATTTCGTTGCACCTGCTTTCATTGATAATTACTGTGTCGTCGCTATTGATCTTTCTGGTTGTGGGGACAGTGATCATAGAGATGAGTACTCCCAAGAAATCTTTGCTGATGAAATAAAAAGTGTTTGTGATGATATGGGATGGGCTCATGCAGATTTTATAGCACACAGTATGGGTGGTTCAATTTCCTTACAAGCAACATCAATATATCCAAAATTATTTAAATCTTTAACCTTATTAGACTCAATTGTCGTTCTTCCTCCAGAAAAAGTTAGAGGATTTTCTTCTGGTAATTCAATGATAAGAGCCGATTTTATTTATGATGATAAAGATTCTGCCATTGAGAGTTTCAGGCTAATTCCGCCTCAGCCTTGCAATAACGAATATTTATTAAAGCATATTGCTGCCAACTCATTTAAGCAAAGAGATAATGGCTGGGTCTTAAAATCCGATGGGAAAATTATGAAGACTTATAGGTCAAAAGACTTGACTGATATTTTGATGTCCAATCAATGCCCAATTAATATTGTTTATGGTTTAATGAGTCAAATTTTTACACAAGACATCTTGGACTACACCCTTTATGTCGGTAATATCCCTGGCGAGAGGGTTATAGGTATTCCGGGTACTATGCATCATTTATTTGTTGATGACCCAATAAGCACCATAGATGCGATAAAGAAATTGATAGGAGAAAATGAATGACAGATGGACCTAAAAAGATCATAGACGATATTTCAAATGGATTTGCAGAACACGGCTACATTTGTAGTGAACAAATAGCTACGGCTGTATATCTAGCCTCGCAGTTAGAAAAACCAATTCTTATTGAAGGTCCTCCTGGAGTAGGTAAGACGGAGTTGGCCAATACCGCTGCACTATACTTTCAAAAAGAAATGATTAGATTGCAGTGTTACGAAGGTTTGGATGAATCTAAAGCCTTGTATGAATGGAGATATGGTAAACAGCTTTTATACACCCAAATCTTAAAAGAACAGATGCAAGAGGTGCTTGAAGGCGCAAAAGGATTGAAAGAATCTTTAGATAGACTGATGAAATTTGAAGATATATTCTTTTCGGAAGATTTCTTAGAAACAAGACCGTTACTCGAGGCCTTAACATCAAAAACAGGAGCAGTTCTTCTGATCGATGAAGTTGATAAATCTGACGAAGAGTTTGAAGCCTTACTTTTAGAAATTTTATCGGAATTTCAGATTTCAATTCCTGAACTAGGAGTAAGAAAAGCAGAAGTAAAACCACTGGTCATGCTTACTAGTAATAATAGTAGAGAAATAGGAGATGCCCTCAAAAGAAGATGCCTCCATCTTTACATTCCATTTCCTGAAGCAAAACTTGAAAGACAAATTATCCAAGCTAGAGTGCCTGAAATATCAGAAGCTCTTCAAATACAGTTAGTAAATTTTGTGCAAGGAATAAGGCAGTTGGATCTTAAGAAGTTACCGGCTATCAGCGAGACTATAGATTGGGCAAAAACAGTAATTCTTCTGAACTCTGAAGAGTTAGATGCTAAATTGGCAGAAGATACCTTGAATGTTTTGCTTAAACATCAACAAGATATTGAAATAGTTAAGAAAGAAATTCCGTCTCTAGTTTCATTAGCAACAGAAACATCTGATGGAAAAAGTATTAACTGATTTTGTTAAAGCTTTAAGAAACTCAAATGTCAGAGTTTCTCCCGCTGAAACTATTGATGCTGTCACAGTAGTCAATAATGTTGGGTATGAAGATAAAGAGCTATTAAAAAGAACTTTATCAATAGTTTTGCCCAAAACCCCAGATGAAAAAAAGAAATTTGAAGCCTGTTTCGATGACTTCTTTGCAGACGAAATTAAGCAACAAATTCCGCTAGATACCAATCAGTTAAATGATATAGGTGATATTGATTCTGATTTAGCTAAAAAACTCTTGGAAGGTTCGCAAGGGGATTTAATGTTATCGATTGCTGATGCCGCAGAAGCAGCTGAAATAAGAGAGATAAAGTATTTTACACAAAGATCCGTTTTTACTAGACGAATTTTAGAAAAAATGGGCGTTGGAAAGCTTGAAGATGAACTCATGCAGCTTGGAGCATCGCGAGAAGATGAATTACCCTCCGAACTCGAACAAGAACTTAGAAATCAGCTAGCCAATCTAAGAGAAAGAGTTTCAGATTATGTCCAGCAACAGTTTTTACTCCATGGAGATGTTTCTGGAGAACAATTAAGAGAGCAGGTATTCAAATCTATGAATATGGCTCAAATTGATAGATCTTATCTGCATGAAGTACATTCCCTTGTAAGAAAAATGGCTAAAAAGTTAGCTAATCTTCATTCGCGAAGAAAAAAGAACTATAAAAAGGGTAGATTAGACATAAGAAAAACAATAAGGGACAACTGGGTCAATCAAGGTATTCTTTTTAATTTGAGTTGGTCTTATAAGAAAGTAGATAGACCTAAAATATATGTGATATGCGATGTAAGCGGTTCTGTAGGTGCATATGCTAGGTTCATGCTTATGTTTCTATTTAGCTTAACCGAAGTTGTGTCCAAGCTAAGAGCATTTGTTTTTTCATCTAATTTGGGAGAAGTGACTAATGACTTTAAAGATTCTCAGCTAGATGAAGCTATAGAAAAAGCTCTTCAAAAACATGGTGGAGGTTCTACAGATTATGGACAAGCTCTTACTGATTTTGTCAGTCTATGCTTAGACGATATTGATAAAAAAACAACAGTAGTGATCTTAGGAGATGCCAGAAACAACTTCGGTCCTGAGAAAGCAAATCTCATGAAAACGATAAATGAACGTGCCAAACAAGTATTTTGGTTAAATCCCGAAGGAAAGTATAGATGGGATACAGGCGATTCAGTAATGAAAACCTATTCTGCTTATTGCACCAAAGTATTTCCTTGTGGAAATATCGATCAACTTGAAAGAGTTATTTCTACACTATTAAAAACAGCAATTTAAATATATTATTTTATTATGAAAAAACTTTTTGAAATTGGACTCATCTTTTCTTTATTAATTTCTTTCAATTCTCTGACAGCTCATGATCTTAAAGGAGCAGTTGACAGTGATGACAGGTCACCTAAATATATCGTAAGAGATAATCAACGCAATCCCCTCGAAACTTTGTCTTTCTTTGGTCTTGAATCCGACATGGTTATAGTAGAGCTATCACCTGGTGGAGGATGGTATACAGAAATCTTAGCTAACTTCATACACTATCCAGGAACACTTATAGCAGCGCATTTTAGTGCAGATTCAGACAGGGCTTACTACAAAAGAAGTAGATCTAATTTTGAAGAAAAAATGTCAGGTAATTCTATGTATGGAAGAGTTGAAATAGTTGATTTAGATTCAAAATTATCTGATCCCGGTACAGTTGATGCAGTCTTAACCTTCAGAAACCTTCATAATTGGCTTGGTCCAACTATGGATAGTATATTCTCCAATACACACAAAGCCTTAAAGCCAGGTGGTATTTTTGGGGTAGTTGAACATAGAGCAAAACCTGGAACATCAATGGAAATGATGAGGAAGAGTGGTTATGTTACAGAAGCACACGCAATAGCAATAGCTGAAAAACATGGCTTCGAACTAGTCGCTAAGTCAGAAATCAATGCAAATCCAAAAGATTTGAAAGACTATCCAAAGGGCGTCTGGACTTTACCACCAAACTTAAGACTCAAAGACACTGACAAAGAGAAGTATCTTGAAATAGGGGAAAGTGATCGCATGACTCTATTGTTTAGAAAACCTATTGAATCTTAAAGACTGAGAGCATATTCCCTTCATACTTTAAATCTATTAACAAAGTCTGGGTTGTTTCTAGATTTCCTAAATGATCATTGAAACTCTTTTCACCGAAATTTGTTATTAATGGAATGGTGATTAAATAAATACAATCATTTTGTAAAATTGTATCTTCAGAACTAAATGAAATTTTAGACTCAAGTAAAGAACACAGGTTATAAACTTCATCATCTACTTTTTTTTTATTTATTAAAACTCCATTTAAGCTCTGAATGAATAAATGATTCCTTGGGGTAGAACTTATATTCTCCAGTGCTCTTAAAATTCCTTCCGTATCCATAAGTTAACAGTATAGTAATAATTACAAGTCCTAGCATAAGTATTCTTAGTCTGTTATTTAATTTAAATTTAATAATTTACCTTGATCCTTTACGCACTTACACTGTTGCCATTAAAATTTTTAAATAATGAGGGAGAAATATGAAGAATTTATTTTCAATCGAAGGAAAGGTAGCTTTAATAACTGGCGGATCAAGAGGCATAGGAGAGATGATAGCTGCAGGGTTTTTAGCAAATGGAGCAAAGGTCTACATTAGTTCTAGAAAAGCAGAAGTGTGTGATGCTACTGCCAAAAGACTTCAAGAAGAATATGGTGGTGAATGTGTATCTATGCCTGCTGATCTATCAAACCTAGAAGGTATCAATGGTCTTGCAGATAAGATTTCTCAAGAAGGCAATCTAGATATTTTAGTCAATAACGCTGGTGCTTCTTGGGGAGAGCCTATCGATGAGTATTCCGAGCAAGGCTGGGATAAAGTTATGGATACTAATGTGAAAGGAGTTTTCTTTCTGACTCAAAAACTACTACCTCTTTTAAGAAAATCTGGTACTTCTGAAGATCCATCTCGAGTTATTAATATTGGCAGCATAGATGGGATTAAAACAGGTTTATTTGATGCATTCTCTTACGGGCCTTCAAAGGCAGCTCTTCACCATCTCACAAGAGTCTTAGCCGCTTCATTGGTTAAGGAGAATATTATCGTTAATGCTATTGCGCCTGGACCATTTCCAACTTGGATGTTAAGTACAGGAGTTGGAGGCGGAGGAGACGTCGATATAGATTGGTCTTCGATTGGTGATACTAATCCTAGAGGAAGAGTAGGTACTCCTGAAGACATAGCTGGATTAGCTATCTTCTTAAGTTCAAGAGCTGGTGCCTATACTGTTGGACAAACGATTACTTGCGATGGTGGTGTCGTAGCAAGTTCTTAAAAATTCAGGAAAAATATTATGGTAGAAGGTTATTGCGATGAAAGATTTGTTGACGCTAAAAGAATATTTGAAGAAAGTATTTCTAGTGGGTTTGAGTTAGGTTGTGCCATTACCTTGGAAGTTGATGGAGAGGTGATAATGGATCTCTGGGGCGGTCACACCAATCTTGAAAGGACAGAAAAATGGAAAGAAGACACCATAGTAAATGTTTTTTCTAGCACAAAGGGACTGGCTGCAATATGTTTATTACAACTGGTTGAAAAAGGCCTTGTTGATCTAGATGAGCCAGTAGCCAAGTACTGGCCAGAATTCGCTGCCAGTGGAAAAGAATCTATACCAGTAAGATATTTATTGTGTCATAAGTCTGGCTTATGTGGGATCAGGGAGCCATTAGAATCAGGTGCTTTTACAGACTGGAATTTAATTTGCTTAGAATTGGCGAAACAAGAGCCATTCTGGGAACCCGGAACTGCTCATGGTTATCATGCAATAACTTATGGTCATCTCGTAGGAGAGGTTGTTAGAAGAGTTTCAGGAAAAACCATTGGTCAATATTTTGATGATGAATTGGCAAAGCCTTTGGGCTTGGATTTCTGGATAGGGTTACCTGAAGATAAATTTTCCAGAGTAGCTGATCTACATCCAAATAAGCCCGTTTTACTGCAAAGGTTGCTTATGCCTATTTTACTAAAACTTCCTAAATTTCTACTTCCTAATTCTCTCCAACTTCTGTTTGATTTTACTGATCCAGAAAAACCTTCTGGAGCTGCATTTAATAACCCAAAAAATTCATTAGACAGTTCTGATATGGAAGCAAATTCTAAAAGATGGAGAAAAGCAGAAATACCTGCTGCCAATGGCCACGGGACTGCAAGATCGCTGGCCAAGATTTATGGGGCTCTAGCTACCGGAGGATCCAAAGATGGCGTGCATGTACTAACTCCAGAAACAATAGAATTAGCAAGACAGACTGAATCAGATGGTAAAGATCTTGTTCTTGCGCAAATGCATACTCGGTTTGGCTTAGGATTCATGCTGGGCACAGAGGACGTCAGTATGGGACCAAACAAAAATTCCATGGGTCATGGTGGAGCAGGGGGTTCTTTGGGATTCGCAGACCCTGATAATAAAATATCTCTTGGATTCACGATGAATCAAATGCATGCTGGCATAACTGCCTGGAAGACAGCTACTGATGTAGCTGATTCCGTATATAAGACTTTATCGATTAAGACATGAAGGCAGTTTCGTACGCCGATGGTAAAGTAAAATTTTCCATCGTCCCAAGACCAATTGGCGAAGGTGTGATTGTTGATGTTGCATCTGCAGGAATATGCGGAAGTGACTTGCATTTGCTTCAGTCAAAATCCCATTCTCCTCATGTGGCCGGGCATGAAATATCAGGAGTGACGAGTAATGGAAAACATGTAGCTGTAGAACCCATTATTCCTTGCTCAGTTTGTGAAGTTTGTAAGTCTGGAAATTACCACCTTTGTAAGAATGACAGCAAGGGTATGGGGATGAGTATTAATGGTGGGATGACGGAACAGATGATCGTACCTGAAGGTTGTTTGATTGAGCTTGATTCAAGAGTGCCAATAAAGGATGCTTGCTTGGTTGAGCCCTTGGCAGTGGCAATTCATGGATTGGTACAAACAAATACTAAAGATACTCACAGAGTTGCCGTTATAGGAGGAGGTTCCATAGGTCTTTGCGCCATAGTAGCAGCTAAATATATAGGTTGCGAAGTTGATATATACGCTAAATATGATCATCAAATAGAAGCTGCTCATGAACTTGGAGCAGGTGAATTGAATGGAAAATACGATAGAGTTATAGACTGTGTCGGTAATGATCAAACCTTATCTCTTTCTTCTAAAACTGCTAAATCGGGTTCTTGGATTGTTATATTGGGTATACCAATGCAAGGGATAAATTTACCTGGATTGAGGGTGATCATGAATGAAATAAAAATTTTTCCATCCATAATGTACAGCTCTACCGATGGTGTTAAAGATTTTACGATAGCTGCTAAAGTACTTTCGAGATATCCTGAAATTGGGAAAAAAATTATCACTCACCGTTTTAGACTGGATGAAGCAGAAGAAGCTTTTGCTGTTGCAGGTGATAAAAATTCTAAAAGTATAAAAGTTGTTTTTGATCCGTCATTAACTTAATGCTGATATACGATCCTCTTTTCTATGCGGTATCCATACCAGCTGTATTGTTGTACGGTATCGCAAAAGGAGGTTTTGCAGGTCCTTTAGCAATTTTAGGAGTTCCTTTAATGTCATTGGTAATCTCACCTTTACAGGCTGCTGCAATACTTCTTCCAATATTATGCGTACAAGATATGATCAGTATTTATAGCTATCGCAAAAGTTTTCATCTTCATAATCTATTAATTCTTCTACCAGCAGCTGTGATTGGCATAATGCTTGGTTTTTTTTGGTTTAGTTTTTTATCCGAAGATAATATAAGGATATTTTTGGGATCTTTGGCTATCGTTTTTTCTCTCAATTATTTCTTTTTTTCTAAAGCTTCAAAAACAACAACAGTTTCTCTAGCCAAAGGATCTATTTGGGGAACTATTTCTGGATTCACAAGTTTTGGTATTCATGCAGGGGGTCTACCTTATAATATTTATATGCTCCCTCAGAAACTTGATCATAGAGTTTATGTGGGAACAGGTGCAATTTTCTTTGGCTTGGTTAATCTGATAAAAATATACCCGTATTATCTTTTAGACCAATTAAGAATAGAAAACATTACAATTGCATTGTTTTTGATGCCATTTGCTCCTTTAGGTTTTTTTATAGGATATAAGTTAACTCAAAAGATAGACGGCGAAAAATTTTATGCATTAACTTATGCATGTTTGTTGGTAATAGGAATAAAATTACTCATGGATGGAATATAAATGTACGCAACGACTATAAGACAATATGGTGATGCATCTACTTTAAGACTAGAGAATGACTTTGATGTGCCAGATCCAAAGCCTAATCAAGTGCTAGTCAAGGTGAATGCCTCATCAGTTAATCCGATCGATCTTATGAAACGTGAAGGTTATGGAAAAACTATCTTTGAAAAACAACGCAAAGATCTATTTCCGTGGATATTAGGTTCAGACTTTTCTGGAACAATTGAAAAGCTAGGTTCAAAAGTGGATAAATTTAATGTAGGCGATGAAGTTTGGGGCTGTACATCAAATGCTAACTCTGGGACACATGCAGAGTTTGTCTCCATAGACATCGATGAAGTAACGCTTAAACCTCAAAACTTAACTCATCTTGAAGCTGCTTCTTTGCCATATGTGGCCTTAACCACTTGGTCTGCTTTAGTGAGATGGTCAGGACTTCGTCCTAATGATTTAAATGGTAAAAAGGTCTTCATCCAGGGCGGGGCCGGTGGAGTAGGTTGTTTTTCTATTCAGTTATTTAAGAGTTTGGGTTGTGAAGTTGCAACTACCTGTAGCTCTAAAAATACTGCATTGGTTGAATCCCTGGGTGCTGACCATGTAATAGATTACAACCAAGATAATTTTTACGAAGTATTGAATGATTATGATATTGCTTACGATCTTCTTGGAAGTAATGTTTTAGAAAACTCTGTAGAAAAATGTTGTCAAATTCTAAAAACTGAAAATAGTTCACATTACATAACGCTTACTCATCCTTTGGTGAATACGCTTGACTCTAAAGGACTCATACTTGGTGCACCTCATGCCTTATATCTACGACATAAACAAAAGAAGCAATTTAATCCAATTAATGTTCATTGGTCTATTTACAGACCAAGCCTATCAGGTCTCGAGCAACTTACTGCTTTAGTCGAAGATCAATCTATTAAACCCATAATAGATTCAATTTATAATATAAATGAATTAAATAAAGCCCACGAAGCTGTCGCTACGGGGCATGTCAGTGGCAAGGTTGTAATAGATCATATTCAAAATGACTAAACTGAGTGTCAACGTAAATAAAATTGCGTGGTTAAGAAATGCAAGAGGTGAAAACAGACCTAATTTATTAGAAATGTCTAAAATCTTAGTTGATTGTGGCGTGAATGGATTAACGGTTCACCCAAGACCTGATTTAAGGCACATAACACCAGAAGACGTATTGGACTTGAGTAACCTATGTAAAAGTTCAAATATTGAATTTAATATTGAGGGAAATCCTTACTCGGAGCAAACTAAATTTTATCCAGGTTTCATTAATCTTGTAAAGGAGATAGGACCAGATCAATGTACGTTAGTGCCCGATAAACCAGATCAATTAACCTCAGATCATGGCTGGCAGATTGATGGAAAAGACCACAATGTATTAGTTGATATTATTGAAGAGTTAAAAACTAATGAAACGAGAGTAAGCCTTTTCGTAGATCCTAATATAAAACAAATAGAAAACATAAAAAATATCAACGCTGATAGGATAGAACTTTATACAGGTCCTTATGCTTCAAATCCCATATTAGAAGTTTTATCAAGTTATGAAACATCATTTAAGTATGCTAAATCCATTGGCTTAGACGTAAATGCAGGTCATGACTTGGATTTAAATAATTTAGAGCTTTTTCTCGATAAAGCTCCTGTTGACGAAGTTTCTATAGGACATGCATTAATTTCGGATGCCTTAATCGATGGTCTGGAAACTGTCACTAAGAAATACCTAGATTTATGTAAATAATGTAAAATAAACGTATGACAGTATTAGAAGAATTAGAAAAACAAGTTAATGATAATCCGGTCCTTTTGTATATGAAGGGATCACCAGATGCACCTCAGTGCGGGTTTTCTTCAAAAACATCACAGATTTTAATCGAGTGTGGCAAACCATTTTCTTTTGTAGATATTCTTACAAATCCTGAGATAAGAGCTAATTTACCTCAGTTCTCAAATTGGCCCACTTTCCCTCAATTATTTGTCAACGGCGAGCTTATTGGTGGTTGTGATATTATTACTGAATTACACGAAGCTGGTGATTTACAAGCGATTATTGATTCTGCTGAAATAGCAGATGAAGCATAGATAATCTTTAAGTGTTCGCCTGAAAGGCTTCAGCCATATGTTTTATATGGGATGGTCTTGTTCTACAGCATCCCGCTACTATCGTTGCACCTTCTTCAATCCAAACTTGAACCTCTTCGGTGTATTCCTTTTCGTTAATTGCAGTTGCGGATGACCAATGATCTTCTTCAGGTCTATCAGACCTATCTTGGTTACTTATTTCTATCTTTTCTGAATTTCCGTAACCACCAATTCTTTTAGTTGTTAATGGTCTTAATTCTTTTATGCCTTCTGTAATCAAATTAGCTCCACCACAATTAATTAGATATGCATCACATTTTAAATCAGACACTTCGTTAAATGCTTCAGTAATAGTTTCACCACTGGGTAGAGTGTTTTGATTGCCATATATAGTCCAACTAAGCCATTTTTGTGCACTAGAATGTTGTATTGAAGCTAATGCACTCCTAGCTTCAGCGCTATGGGACATAGTCTCGCAGATAATAATATCAACATTATTTTCTAGTATGGAAGCAAGTTCTTCATACATCAAATCCATTGGAGCAGACTCCAAGATTAAATCTGATCGATAACTTGTCTCTAATGGCGGAAGGGAAGCGGCTAATAATATATTTTTGCCTGATTCTTGTATGGCTTCTTTTGCTATTTGAATTGATTTTAGAGTTAATGCTTCTAGTTGATTCAACATATTAGCTCTTTTCAAGATAGGCTGAGTTACAGCATAGTTATTTGCGATAATAAATTCAGCACCTGCCTCAATGTAATCTAGATGAATTTCTTTTATAACAGATGTATTTTCAGTTAAAGCTAATGCTGACCATATTGACTCAACATGAGAAGGCACTTCGACACCTCGCATTCTTAACTCTGTTCCCATCCCACCATCTCCAATGAGTATTTCCGATGATTTATATTGCATATTTAATTAATCTTAAAATAATTTATTAAGATAGTCCAAGACGATATTAGGCTCTTCCATCATCATGGAGTGACCTGAACCGCGCACTTCTTCAATTAGAGGGTCCTTAAAATTGTCAATTAAATCTTGTGCTTTAACACGAGGCGTCAAAAAATCATTTGTCCCCAGAATGAGTTGAACTTTGGCAGTTACATTTCTAGCCTTTTCTAATCCATTATCAAATTGTGAACAAGCCTTAAGATCTTTGTAGATAATACCCTTATTGCTTTTTTGCATTAAACGTTTCGTTGATTCCGTCATCCACATTCCGGGATTTTTACTTCCTCCTAACCTAGAGGAATAGCTGTATCCCATAAAGGTGAGAATATTTATTGCGATTTGAGGATTACTCTTTGCCGATTCTAATAACGCTTCATTTACTTGCATAGGAAAAGCAGTTCCTATCATTGATATTGCATTAACTCTACTTGGATGACTAGATGCCATCTCTAGGGCTATTAAAGAACCCATGCTATGACCGACAATAGAACAGTTTTCAATTGAGTGCTTGTCTAAAAAATTATAAATATAATTGGATAGTTTGCTTATGGAATCAAGAGGCTTATCTTTATTTTTTCCGTGCCCCGGTAGATCAATTGATATTACATCTCTCTTTTTCCTAAGATAGTGTCTTACTGGTAAAGTCCAAACGGTATGGTCCATACCAGTGCCATGTATAAAAATAATAGGTTCACTCTTTTTGTTAATTTTTGTTGGGTAATGATACATATTATCTATTAGCTTGTTTTAGTGCTTCATCTAAATCTTCTTTCAGATCATTAATATCTTCAATACCAACAGAAAGTCTAACTGTATCCTCAGTAATACCAGCTTTTTTCAATGAAGCTTTATCCATCCTAAAGTGAGTTGTGCTTGCTGGGTGTATCACGAGAGACTTCGCATCACCTACATTGGCTAAATGAGAAAATATATTAAGAGATTCGATGAATTTTTTGCCAGACTCAACACCTCCTTTGATTTCAAAAGTGAAAACAGCACCACAACCTTTTGGAAGGATTTTTTGTGCTAATTTATGATCTGGATGGTTGTCTAATTCAGGGTATGAAACACTTTTAACAGCATCGTGTTCCGATAAGAAATTCACCACTTCTCGTGTATTGGAAACATGTCTCTCCATTCTTAAACTTAGAGTCTCTAGGCCTTGAAGAATTAAAAAGGCAGTATGCGGACTCATGCATGCACCGAAATCTCTTGCTCCTTCTTTCCTCGCTCTATTGATAAAGGCAGCAGGTCCAAATTCATCTACAAACTTCATGTCATGAAAGCCTTTATAGGGGTCATTTAAAGTCTTAAATCGTTTATTTGAACTCCAATCAAAATTTCCGCTATCTACTAAAAGACCGCCTATAACTACACCATGCCCAGACAGGAATTTAGTGGCAGAGTGAAAAACTATGTCAGCTCCATGATCGAAGGGCTTCATTAAATAAGGCGTTGTAAATGTTGAATCTACTACAAGTGGTACATTTTTTTTATGAGCTATATCTGATATTTTTTCAATATCCATTACATCTAGACCTGGATTGCCTAATGTTTCACCAAAAACTAAGCTCGTATTTTTTTGTATTGCATCTCTTACATTTTTAGCTTTTCTGAAATCTACGAAAGTAGTGGTGATTCCAAAACGGGGAAGGGTATACTCTAGTAAGTTGTGACTTCCTCCATAAAGACTTTTTGAAGCGACAATATGTGAGTTTTTTCCAGCAATAGCCGTGATTGCTAGAAAAAGGGCAGCTTGACCACTGGCGGTTGATATAGCACCTATACCGCCATCTAATGAGCTTATTCGTTCTTCCAATACAGCATTAGTTGGATTGGTAATTCTAGAATAAACGTGTCCAGCTCTTTCATTATTAAAAATGCCAGCTGCTATTTCTGAATCTGGAAATACAAATGATGAGGTTTGATATATAGGTGTTGCTCTTGCTCCAAACTCTGGATCAGGCTTACTGCCTGCATGCAAGGATAGGGTTTCCAGATTAAGATCCTTAGGTTTTTTCATAATTTTTTAATTCACTCATAATAGAGATTGCCATTAAAGGATATACAAGCATTAATGGCAATGAAGTTATTAATATTAAATCCAATGCCACGCTATGATCAGAATATAAAACTAATACTGCAGGCAAAATTCCTAATATTATCGCCCAGCTTAATCTCAGATTTCTATGGGGACTGGTTGATTGTCCGTCAGTCTTAAGAACATGATAAGAAATTACATAAGACATAGAATCATAAGAAGTGGTGATGAATACTATAGTGATCAAGCAAAATATAAATAACATCAATGAGCCTAAGGGGAGGCTGCTTATTACAGTAATGGCCGTTTCAGCATGTCCGAAAGTTTTCATATCGTTTATGATATTGAGGTCTCCATTAAGCTCACTGTTCATCGCGTAACCGCCCAAGATTAAATAAAAGAGCCAAGTACCTATAGTCCCAAAGAAAAGCATACCGAATATGACTTGTCTTAAGTTTCTTCCTTTAGATATTTTTGCTATAAATAGTCCCACTAAAGGACCAAAAGCAACCCACCAAGCCCAATAAAAAATTGTCCATTCTTTAGCAAATTCAGATTGTTCAGTTATTCCTAGTGTACTCATGTCCCAAAAATATTTAAATGAGTAAAGAAGACCAGATGCAGAAATATCCATTAAACTAGAAATATCTATAGATAAAAGAATTAAGAGTAAAAAGAATAAAGCTAGTGATAAATTGAAATTACTTAAAGTTTTAATGCCCTTATCTAAACCTCTATAGACACTAAATCCAAATAGACTTACACAAAGACAGATCACTCCAATATCTAATGATAGGTTATTGTTAATATTGAATAATTTACTAAACCCACTTGATAGCATAGGTATGTACGACCCTATGGTACCCCCAGCCGCACCTACTGTTGAAAGTATAAATATTAAATCAATAAATCTACCAAAAATTGATGACTCGATGTTTTTGAGGCCTAGTCCCTTTAGGCTAGAGCTTAATCTCAGGGAGTTAAGATTATATTTATAGAAAGCTATAGAAAGGGCAATCGCGGGTATGCCATAAATAGACCATGCGCTTATGCCCCAATGAAAAAGTCCATATGCAGTTGCTAGAGCATAAGACTCTTTTGAAAGTGGTTCTATACCAAATTGAGGAATCTCAACATAATAGGACCATTCAACGCTTGACCAGTAAATTATTCCACCACCAATACCTGAACAAAATAACATGCCAATCCAACTAAAGTATGAAAACTCTGGTTCTGCGCTATGTCCGCCCAATTTATAACTTCCATACCTAGAGCACCCAATAATGATCAAGAATAAAAAGCAAAATAGTGTTAATACTAAATAAGAGGAACCAAAAATTTGTGTAATAAGCGCATAGGCATTTTGAATACTTAACTTTGCAAAATCAGCATCAATTAAAATAAATGCAGCAGTAATTAAAACTGACAAAATGCTAATTATTAGTGTGGTTCTATCGATGCTGTAAGTCTTAATTATAATGTTCAATCGATTCATCATTAAAGGATAACCGTGTGTCGCCACAAAAGAAATATGCACTGACCTAAAGTCATAGGAAAATAAAATATACAAGGTATACAATAGGCGACAAATTATGAGTGAAAAACAAATAAAAAAAATAGTATTGGCCTATTCGGGTGGACTAGACACGACAGTAATCTTGCATTGGCTTAAAGATAAATATGATGCTGAGGTAATCGCCTTTACCGCAGATATTGGTCAAGATCATGACCCAGACTTGGTAAGAGATAGGGCGGCATCAATAGGTGCATCAAAAATTATTATCGAAGACCTTAAAGAAGAATTTACTAAAGACTATATTTTTCCGATGTTTAAAGCGAATACATTATACGAAGGCGAATACTTATTAGGCACGTCTATAGCAAGGCCTTTAATCAGTAAAAGACTTGTAGAAATAGCTGAGAAAGAAGGTGCTGACGCAATTGCTCATGGCGCTACAGGAAAGGGCAATGATCAAATAAGATTTGAAATTGGTTCTTACTCCTTGAATCCAGATATACAAGTCATAGCACCATGGAGAACATGGGAATACTCTTCAAGAGCAGATTTAGTCGATTATTGTAAGCTTCATCAGATAGAAATAGATGCCAGTCCAGATGAACCATTATATTCAACTGATGAGAACTTGCTTCATACTTCTTACGAAGGAGAAGTGCTTGAAGATCCATCTATTGAAGCTCCTGCAGAAATTTGGCAAAAAACTGTGGCACCTATAGATGCTCCTGATACTGCACAGGTTATTTCAATAGATTTTAAGCAAGGAGAACCAACTTCTATAGATGGCATTGACTATAACCCTTCAGGTTTACTTGCCCAACTTAATACTCTGGCTGGTAAACATGGAATCGGTAGACTTGATCTAGTCGAAAATAGATTTACTGGAATGAAGTCTAGGGGGTGTTATGAAACTCCTGGTGGAACTATCCTGTTAAAAGCTCATAGAGCAATTGAATCTATAACATTGGATAGTCAAGCCGGTCATCTTAAAGACGACCTTATGCCCAAATATGCTCAACTAATTTACGATGGTTTTTGGTGGAGTCCTGAAAGAGAAGCTCTTCAGGCGTTAATCGATAAGACTCAGGAGTTTGTAACTGGTTCTGTTAAATTATCTCTATATAAAGGGAATGTAGCCGTACTTGGAAGGTCGTCTGACTTCAGTCTATATGACTCAAAGATAGTTACCTTTGAGGACGATGAAAATGCCTACAACCAAGCAGATGCTACTGGTTTTATTAAAATCAATTCTTTGAGGCTAAAACAAATTGCAAAGAGGAAGCGAAGAACTAATCAGTAACACCTAATTTTTTTTGTAGTTTCGTATTCGAAGTCGTATAGCCAAAAGGAACTCTTTCGCCAGGGTTACTTCTCCTAAAAGCTTCCTGCACAGCCAATGTGGTTTCATGAAAACCACATAAAATCAAATCAAGCTTACCTGGATAATCATTTATATCCCCCACTGCAAAAAGACCTTTAGTAGAAGTCTCAAATTTTTCTGTATCAACAGAGACTTTTTTATTACGCATATCAATACCCCATTCAGCTATAGGTCCTAATTTCTTGTTCAAACCAAATAAAAAAAGAATTTCATCACATTGAATTTCTTCTGTTTCTTTCGTATCAAAATTTTTGACTATTGCACCTTCAATATTTTCGATTCCCAACAGATTTTCAATTACGTATGGAGTTTTAAGTTCCACTTCACCAGTTTTTACTAATTCCCTCATCTGGGTTTCGGTATTAGGAGCACCTCTAAATTCATCTCTTCTATGAACAAGCTTTATGGATTTAGCTATAGCCGCAAGTTCAACAGTCCAGTCAAGTGCGCTATCTCCACCTCCAAAAATTAAAAGGTCTTTATCTCTATATTTCTCTTTAGATTTCACAGAATATGAGATTCCTTTATTCAAAAATCTATCAGGATCTTCAATACTTGGAGGTCTCCTAGGTTCGAAGGACCCAGCGCCTGCTGCTATGAATACACTTTTAGAGATAAATTCATTACCATCCGAGGTTGTTACTTTCCAGGACGAAATCTCTTCATTCTTTTGTTCTTCTAGAGCTTCAACTCTTTCATTAAGAAAAACTTCGTAATTAAAAGGTTCTATTTGTTTGAGTAGGGCATCAACATGTTCCTGAGCAGTTTGATTAGGTACACCTGGAATGTCATAAATTGGTTTTTCTGGATACAGCTCACTGCACTGACCACCTATTTTATCTAAGTTATCTATCAGCACACATTCAAGTCCCAAAAGACCTGCTTCAAAAACTGTAAAAAGTCCTACAGGTCCGGCTCCTATGATTAAAATATCTACTTCTTTTTTCATTATCTGACTTGCATCCCGGGTATGGCACCTTCGTCAGGAGATAATATAAATATACCTAAGTCATCATCACCAGCAGCAAGAATCATTCCCTCTGAAGTTCCAAACCTCATTTTTCTATGTTTTAGATTATTCACACATACGACCAATTTATTGACTAAGGATTCAGCTTCATAAGCTTTTTTCATGCCCGCGAAAACGGTTTTCTTCCCTATAGTCCCTAGATCTAATTCTAGCTTCAGTAATTTGTCAGCATCTTCAACTGATTCAGCAGTTACAACTCTGGCAACTCGAAGGTCAAGTTTCATAAAATCTTCTATATTAATTTCGTCCATGTTAATTTTCCAAAAGTTTGTTTATTTGAGAATCATCTATTCTTGTTATTATCGCTTTAAAATCTTCGACATTACAATCCAGTAAAGGGCTATCAATATCTTGCCAAGATAGTTCTTCGTCATTTAAGAATTCTAATGCATTTTTGGTAAAGCCAGGAATAATCGGCATTAACATTATAGTCAGTACTCTGAATAAATTAACGGATGTTGTGCATATTGACTGAACCAAATCTTCATTTCCATTTTCTTTAATTAAAATCCAAGGTTGCTTAGAATCTACATATTGATTTGCTTTATCTGCTAACGACATGATTTCCCTTGATGCTTTACTGAATTCAAGTCTTTCATAGAGGTTAGCGATGTCTTTGGCAGCTTCTTTAAATTCTTCATATAATTCTGGAGTGTCTAAGTGACTTGAAAGCCTCCCATCGAAATTTTTATTTATGAATTTTGCTGATCTGCTAGCAATATTTGCATATTTATTCACTAAGTCCGAGTTATTTTTTTGTTTGAAGTCTTCTAAGTTTAAGTCAATATCATCGACGCCTGTACCTAATTTTGAAGCAAAGAAATATCTAAGATAATCAGGATCTAAGGTCTTGATATAATCTTCTGCCGATATAAAGTTTCCCCTTGATTTGGACATTTTTTCTCCATTTAAAGTAAGAAAACCATGAACGAATACACCATCTGGTGTTTTTAAATTTGCGTTAGCCAACATGACTGGAAAAAATAAAGTATGGAAATACATAATATCTTTGCCAATAAAATGAAAAACTTCAGATGTTGAGTCTGGCTTCCAATAGTCCTCAAATAAAGATTCTTGATTAGTCTGCTTTAAGTAATTTAGATGGCTTGCTAAGTAGCCAATAGGTGCATCTAGCCAAACATAAAAGTATTTATCTTCGTAACCAGGGATTTTAAATCCAAAGTAGGGGGCATCTCTGCTGATATCCCAATCCTTTAGTTCGCCATCGAGCCATTCATTGAGTTTATTTCTGACGGGTTCTTGAATATTTGAACGGTCCAACCAATCAATTATTTGACCTTTCAGATCACTTAATTTAAAAAACATGTGCTCTGATTCTTTAATAATTGGTTCGGTGCCCGTCAAAACCGATATTGGGTTTTGTAAATCTATAGCATTGTAGGTCGCGCTGCACTTTTCACAGTTATCTCCGTATTGGTCTATTGCACCGCATTCTGGACATTGTCCTTTTACATACCTATCTGACAAAAACATTTCTCTCGATGTATCAAATAGTTGGTTGATTAATTTTTTTTCTATCAAGCCTTTCGAATCAATAGAATTGTAGATACTTTCTGATAATTCTCGATTTTCTTCGCTATGGGTTGTATGGAAATTATCGTGAGAAATTCTGTACTCTTTAAATGTTTTTTTATGGTCCTCAAAAACTTGACCAATTAATTCTTCAGGCGTAATTTTTAATTCTTCAGCTTTTAGCATGATGGGTGTGCCGTGTGCATCATCCGCACAAACATATACGCAGTCGTTTCCAGTTAGTTTCTGAAATCTGACCCAGATATCTGTCTGAGTATGTTCAAGTATATGCCCCAAATGCAATGGTGCATTTGCATATGGCAAAGCGCTTGTAACTAAAATTGATCTTTTTTCAGAATATTGAGTCATTCTAGAGTTAAAATAAGGTTTTGAAATTTAATTATAACCTACTTATATTACTTTCTCTTTTATGAAGACATGCCTCAGCCTGATAATAAATTAAGAATTCCTGAGACTCTAAGGAACGTAAAGAGCATTATTGGAATATTTTCAGCCAAGGGTGGAGTGGGGAAGTCAGCTATTTCTTTACAACTAGCATTGGCCTTAAAAGAAAAAGGGTTGAAGATTGGCCTAGTAGATGCTGATATCTATGGCCCGTCACAACCGGTTATGTTGAATTCTTCTCCTGGTGAACTGAAACTTACAAAAAATGAGATTATTGAACCTCTGACCAAAGAAGGGATTAAGTTTATCTCTATGGGCTTAATTTCTGGTGAAAAGATGCCGGTAATTTGGCGTGGCCCCATGGTTAGTGGAGCCGTTATGCAATTACTGTCTCAGACCGAATGGGGGGAATTGGATTATTTGATAGTAGACACACCTCCAGGAACAGGAGATGTTCAATTGACACTTCTGCAAAGAATACCTTTAACTTCAGCAGTTGTTGTGACAACACCACAAAAAGTTTCTATATCTGACTGCAAAAAGGGTATTGAGATGATCAATAAACTAGATGTACCAATCTCGGGCTTGATAGAAAATATGAGCTGGTTTCAACCTGACAGCATGGAAAAAAAATATTATTTATTTGGAAAAGATGGCGGAAAAGAACTGGCTAAAGAGTATTCTTTGGAATTGTTAGCTCAATTACCATTAGTTGAACTTGATGAAGATTCAGATTTACAAAATCATGAACTTTTAAAAAAAGAATTTGATAAAATATCAACTAAGCTGATGGACTCAGTAAAAAATCTTAAGGACAAGAGATCTGGAGGAATACCTCAGATAAATATAACAAAATGAACATTTCAAAACTTTCTACACTGTTCTTAATAATATTTTCAACAACAATTTTTAGTACTGAAATAGATCCATTTCAAGAAATTAACAAAAAAACTCATAATTTCAATATTGTGCTCGATGAGCATCTGGCAACTCCAGTTGCCAGAATATATAAAAAGGTTACGCCTGACCTTGTAGAAAAAAGCATTACTAATTTTACCCATAACATTGAAGATTTAAGTATTGCAATCAATAACATTCTTCAAGGCAAGATCAATAATGGTGTTTCAGATTTACTAAGATTTACTATTAATTCAAGTTTAGGTGTATTGGGATTTTTTGATGTAGCTTCTAATTTAGGTTTTGAGAAACATGACGAAGACTTCGGCCAAACATTAGCTACTTGGGGTGTGGGTGCAGGCCCTTATATTGTCTTACCTGGTTTAGGTCCAAGTAATTTAAGGGATACATTGTCGATGATACCAGATGCCTTCTTGACGCCTCTTTATGTAATAGATCATGACAGAACTAGCTACTCTCTCACGGCTATAGATATAGTCGAAACTAGAGCCCGTTATCTCGGTCTTGAAAGTGTTGTTATAGGTGATGATTATCTTTTCTATCGCGATGCTTATCTTCAAAGCAGAGAATTTGACATACTTGATGGGGAGATTAGCGAGGAATTCGATGAATTCGACGACTTTGACTAATCACTTCTCATTTCTAATTTAATATTTATGTAGTCACTGTGACTGACATGGATTAAATCTGATATTTTTCTCAACAGATGCTCTTCATA
>Ga0209631_10001123_pt1 | contig 35340 bp, 43 predicted proteins | sample COG_08_FD_184752 | JGI IMG/M metagenome (GOLD analysis project Ga0209631, IMG submission 184752) | Pelagic Microbial community sample from North Sea - COGITO 998_met_08 (SPAdes) (version 2) | ecosystem: Environmental > Aquatic > Marine > Neritic zone/Coastal water | place: Helgoland, sampling... | reverse complement strand
GCAAAATAGCCTATTGGTATAATACATGCTAAAGTAAAATAATTTATAAAATTGAATATATTTTTAATGTATTTATTTATCATCATATTTGTTTGATAGATTATTTTTATAAGTGTTTCTAGTATTTAATATGAAATTAAATTAAATATTATACATTTTAAGTTATAAGGTACTAATTATTTTAAATTAGGAAATTAAATGATTAATTCTGATTCCATGTCGCCGATACAATCTTTTAAAAGAATTTGGAAAAATTATGGAAGAGAGCACCTCTTTTCTTTTATCATTGCTAATTTATTTATGATACTAATTGCAGGGACTACAGCATTATATCCAATAGTAATAGATTATGCTTTTTTGTCCCTTGAAGAAGCAAATTGGTCAAAAATTATTTTTATTCCAGTATTTATAATATTATTGACATTTATAAAGGGTGCAGCTTTATATAAGCAAACGGTTATAATCAATACATTAGTGCAAACTATTATTTTTAAAATACAGTCTAGTTTATTCAACTCATTATTAAAATTAGATTTGGATGTTATTAATGCAATAAGGGTAGGGAATTTACAGGCGAGAATAATGAATGATGTAAATCTTATGAAAGAGGCCCTAATAAGGAGCTTTAATAATTTAGTAAGAGACCTTTTTACATTAATAGGCTTAATTATATCAATGTTTTGGTTAAATTGGACCTTAGCATTGGCAGTAATAATTGTTTATCCGTTAGCTGTATTTCCAATAGTAAAAATTGGAAAAAGAAGCAGAAGTTTATCAAATTTAATGCAAGAGCATGTAGGCAAATCATCAGCATTTATAACCGAGAGTTTTTCTGGTATTAGATTAATAAAAAGTTATCAATTAGAAGATGTTCAAAATAAAAAAGCTAATACTTATTTTGAAGAATTAAAAACAATAATTATTAGGGTTATTTCAACAAGAGCTGGTTTAGAACCTGTTATGGAAATAATTGGAGGTATTGCAATTTCATTGGTGATTCTTCTAGCTGGTTGGCAAATTGTATCAGGTACAAGTACAGTAGGAGAGTTTTCTGGCTTTATTAGTGCATTATTAATTGCAGTAGGACCAGCCAGAGCATTAGGTACTTTAAATTCTGTTCTTCAAGAAGGGACTGCTGCAGCCAATAGAGTTTTTGGAGGAATTGACTCTAGGTCCAGAGTTATTGATAGTGAAAATGCAGAAGAAATAAAAATATTTAAAGGTAATATTTTATTCAAGAATGTTATTTATAATTATTCTGATAAGAATATTGCAGCGTTAGATAATATTAATTTAGATATTGATGCTGGAGAAACTATTGCAGTTGTTGGACCCAGTGGTTCGGGTAAATCAACATTAGTAAATTTATTATTAAGATTCTTTGACCCTTATAGTGGAGATGTTTTTATTGATGGAAAAAACCTGAAAAAAATTAAAATTTCTTCTTTAAGAAAAAATATCGCTATTGTTTCCCAAGATACTCTACTTTTCCATGGAACAGTATCTGAAAATATAGCTTTTGGGAATCAAAATGCTAAGCAAATAGATATTGAATCATCTGCAAGAGAGGCAGAAGCAGATAAATTTATTAAATTATTACCAGATGGTTACGAAACAATGATTGGAGAAAATGGTGCTAATTTATCAGGAGGAGAAAGACAGAGGATAGCTATAGCAAGAGCTATCTTAAGAGATCCGGCTATATTAATTCTTGATGAACCCACGAGTTCATTAGATTCTGAAGCTGAAGATAAAATAAAGCAAACACTTTCAAGTATTTCTAAAAATAGAACAACTATAATTATTGCACATCGTTTATCAACTGTTACTAATTCAAATCGAATTATAGTATTAGATAAAGGAAAGATTTCTGCTATAGGTAATCATGACGAATTATTAGAAAAATCATCTTTATATAAAAAATTAGCTTTATTACAGAATATCGAATAATTAGTTTATTCTCTTCTTAAGATATAGCTGCTGATAATTTCACTTATTTTTTTTACTTTAAATGAAGCTTTTACTTGTTCGGGATTATAGTCCTCTTTTACCCATTTTAAAAATGGCTTTTTATTATCTTTTAAATAACTTTCAAAAAAAGCATCTAAAATTCCTGTTTTTGCGTGCTTAAGATGTAAATATTTAAAAGATAATTGATTTTTTGCTTCTTTGACTGATTTGTCTTCGTTTAAAATTAGATATAGTGCAGACATTAGCCCCGCTCTATCAGCACCTGATTTGCAATGCATTATTATTGGATATTCTACATTTTTAAACAATTCTTTCGCTGCTAATATAGTTTCAGCTTTAGGAGTAGCTCTGGAAGTAACAGGAAAGTTAATTAATTTCATATTATACTTATCACAAGTTTCTTTTTCTAAATAATAAGACGAGCAGTGTCTTATACCTCTTAAGTTTATTATTGTTTTTATACCCCTTTTCTTTTTATCAGCGATTATTTGCCATGGAAAAGGTTGATTTGATCGATAAACATTATTTGAAATTTGGTATAGAGATCTCCACTTAAAGCGAAAAATACCGTGATCAACAAATATTAAGTCTATATATGAGAATAATTGACCTATAAAACCTCTAGTCTCTCCCTTTTTCCATAATTTACTAAAAATTGTTACTCTCCATATTATAAGGAATATTAACCTTTATTTAATTTATTAAATTTTATAAAATAAATACATACAATTAATTAAGATGGATTGAAATGAATTTAAATAATAAAGACAATATTAAAGTGAAGTTAAAAAATAAAGAATTAAGATTAGCTTTAGAAATGAAAGAAAATCTAAAGAAAAGAAAAGCTCAGATAAAAGCTAGAAGACATAAATCTAAGCAAGATTAAGTAATATATTTGAGTATATTTTAGATGTATAGTAGTTATTATATCTAAAAATAATTCAGTTAAGGATAAAATATGTCGATTATGCCAGATTCTTGGATAAAAAAAATGGCTAAGGAAAATAATATGATTCAGCCTTTTGCTGATGAGCAAAAGAAGAATGGTGTTATAAGTTTTGGAGTCTCATCATATGGTTATGATGCAAGAGTATCTGACGAATTTAAAGTTTTTACGAATGTTAATAATGCGTTGGTAGACCCTAAAAACTTTTCAGAAGAATCATTTATAGAAAGGAAAGCAGAAAGCTGTATTATTCCGCCAAATAGCTTTGTTTTAGCTAGAACTGTAGAATATTTTAAAATTCCAAGAGACGTATTAGTAATTTGTTTAGGAAAGTCCACATATGCTAGATGTGGCATTATAGTAAATGTGACTCCTTTAGAACCAGAATGGGAAGGACATGTTACGCTTGAATTTTCAAATACTACACCTCTGCCTGCCAGAGTATATGCGAATGAAGGAGCTTGTCAGTTTTTATTTTTAAAAGGCGATATTGCTTGTGATATATCATATCTTGAAAGATCAGGTAAATATATGGGACAACGTGGCGTAACTTTGCCTAAACTTTGAATGCTAAATAGTTATGGATAAAATTTCAATCCTTGGTGGAAAAACACTTGAAGGAACTATCACAATTAGTGGATCTAAGAATGCTGCATTACCTATATTAGTATCTAGTTTGTTAACAAGAGAAATATCTAATTTAGATAATGTCCCAAATTTATTAGATATTACTACCATGAAAGAATTATTAATTTCATTAGGAATAAAAATTGTTGCTAAAGAAAAATCATTATTTATAGAACCAAGTAATAATATCTCTACGCATGCAGATTATGAATTAGTTAGAAAAATGAGAGCATCAGTTTTAGTTTTAGGCCCATTACTAGCAAGGTTTGGTGAAGCTGAGGTTTCCTTACCAGGAGGATGTGCTATAGGATCTCGACCTGTTGATATACATATTAATGCATTAAAGAAAATGGGTGCTAAATTGGAAATAAAAGATGGATATATTAAAGCGAGTGTGCCTAATAAAAAATTAGTAGGTGCAGATATTACATTTCCTAAGGTCAGCGTAGGTGCTACTGAAAATATAATAATGGCAGCCTGTTTGGCTAAAGGAAAAACTATAATAAGAAATGCTGCGCTTGAACCAGAAATAGATGATTTAATAACAGTCTTAAATAAAATGGGTGCTAATGTTTATCGGTTAGATTCTAATAAAATAGAAGTTGAGGGAGTAATTAGTTTAAAAGGTTTTTCTCATTCTGTTATGCCTGATAGAATTGAAGCAGGCACATATGCTATGGCTGCTGTTATAACAGCAGGGAGAATAGAACTATTAAAAGCTGAAGAAAAATATTTAAAAAATGTAATAAAATATTTAAATAGAGTAGGTGCCAAAATTGAGTCTACTAATAATGGAATTAATATTGAAGGACCTAAAGTTATTAATAATATAGATATGAAAACAGAAGTTTATCCAGGTTTCCCAACTGATTTACAAGCTCAAGCTATGGCTTTAATGTCGGTTGCTGAAGGATCATCTGTAATAGAAGAAAGTATTTTTGAGAATAGATTTATGCATATTGCTGAATTAGTTAGATTTGGAGCAAATATAAAAAATAAAGGAGTAAAAGCTCATATAGTTGGATGTAAAGTTTTAAATGGAGCTCAAGTAATGGCTACAGATTTAAGGGCTTCATCTTCTTTAATTTTAGCAGGATTAAGAGCAGAAGGAGAAACTATAATTAACAGAGTTTATCATTTAGACCGTGGATATGAAAATTTAGAAAAAAAATTATCTATGTGCGGTGCTAATATACGAAGGATATGACCAAATTTATGATTGATAGTAATTATAAACCAATTAAACTTCGTGCTGAGGATGACAATGATTTAGAAATTCTTTCAAAGTATTTATTTGAAGCAATATGCTTTGATAATGAAATGAAGTTTCTTAAAGAAAAAAAAATATTTTTATTTTCAGTAGAAAGATTTACATGGGAATCTTATGAGGGGAAAGATGAAAATTTATTACAGGTTTTATGCATTATTCAAATACATTTTGTCGATTCATATTTTATGGAAAATATATTAAATAAACAAAGTAAAGGTTTACATAGTTTAATCTCTATTGCATATGATAAAAATGTATTAATGTTTACTTTTGATAATAAGGAAACAATTAGGTTTAATTTAAAAAAATTAAAATTATATATTGAAGATATTGGTAAGCCAATAAAACCAGCGATAGTTCCTGTAAGGAATAAAAGGTGAAAATGAGTGATAATAGATCAGAAAATATTATTATAGCGGTCCCTAAAGGTAGAATTTTAGAAGAATTAATTCCTTTAATGAAAAAAGCTAATATTCTTCCTGAAAAATCATTTTTTGATAATAAGGATAGGAGGCTTCTTTTTTCTTCAAATATACCTTGGCTTAAAATAATTAGAGTAAGAAGTTTTGATGTAGCAACATTTGTTGCTTTTGGAGGCGCAGATATAGGCATTGCAGGCTTCGATGTTTTGCGAGAATTTAACTATCCAGAATTATATATTCCTATTGATTTGAATATTGGTGTATGTCATTTATCAGTAGCTCAGCCAAAAAATTATAATAAAAATGATAATGTTCAACTCAAGATTGCTACCAAATACCCTAATATCACAAATAATTATTATGCTGAAAAAGGTATAAATGTAAATTGTATAAAAATGAATGGAGCAATGGAGATTGCGCCAAAACTTGAAATGGCAGATAAAATTGTTGACTTAGTTTCTTCAGGAAAAACTCTCATAGCTAATGATTTAGTGGAGATAGAAAATATATTAGACGTTACATCTCACTTGGTTATAAATAGGACAGCATTTAAAACTCGTTCTGAAAAGATTCGTGATATTATGATTTTTTTTAGGGAGGCATTAAATGAAAAAAATTCTTAATTTTAGTAGCAAGAATTTCTCTAAAACCCTAAATTCTTATATTTTAAATAATAGAAATACTAACCTTGATTTATCTGAAAAAGTAAAAAAAATAATTAATAGTATTATTGATGAGGGTGATAAAGCTCTAAGTGAATTAACTTTTAAATATGATAATTATAATATTGAGAAAGAAGGAATTAGTGTTGATGAGAAAGATATAAATAATGCATATAAAGAATGTAATAAAGAATTAGTTATCGCTTTAGAAAAGGCGGCTGAGAGGATAAGTAATTTTCATGAAAAACAAATTCCGAATAATATAAGTTATACAGATGATAATAATGTTGAATTAGCTTCAAGATGGACTCCCTTAGATTCTGTTGGATTATATGTTCCTGGAGGTAAAGCATCTTATCCAAGTTCTGTAATTATGACAGCTATACCAGCAAAAATTGCAAAAGTTCCTGAAGTTTCAATGTGTGTTCCAAGTCCAAAGGGATATTTAAATCCTTCTATATTAGTTGCTGCAAAAATTTGTGGCGTAGGTAATATTTATAAAATAGGAGGTGCTCAAGCTATTGCAGCCATGGCTTACGGGACAAATACTATAAAAAGAGTAAATAAAATATTTGGACCCGGTAATGCATGGGTTGCAGAAGCTAAAAGACAACTTTTTGGAAAAGTAGGTATTGATATGGTGGCTGGCCCTTCAGAAATATTAGTAATATCAGATGATAAAAGCAATCCAAATTGGATCGCAACTGATCTATTGTCTCAGGCTGAACATGATACGGAATCGCAATCTATTCTTATTACAGATAATATTGAGTTTGCAATAAAAGTAGAAAGTGCAGTCGATAGCTTAATTGAATCTTTAGATAGAAAAGATATAGCAAAAGCTAGTTGGAGTAAAAATGGAATAATAATAGTACTAGAGAGTTTAGAACATTCAATAGAAATAGTTAATAAAATAGCACCCGAGCATTTAGAGATCTCAACAGATAACCCTGAATTAATAGCAGAAAAGATAAATAATGCAGGATCTATATTTTTGGGTCGATTTGTTCCTGAAGCTATAGGAGATTATATAGCAGGACCTAACCATGTTTTACCTACGGCGAGAACAGCAAGATTTTCTTCAGGTATTTCTACATTAGATTATATGAGAAGAACTTCTCTTATAAAATGTGATTTAGAAGCATTAACTGAAATTGCTCCATCAGCAATTAAAATTGCAGAAAATGAGGGTTTAGAAGCACATGCTTTATCAATGAAAATTAGAATGAGTGATTTTAGAAATGAATAATAATATTAGGAATATAAGTTTTGAAAAAACTAATTTTAGTCATTTAAATTTAAAAAATGATAAGGATATTAAAGTAGCAATTTATGATATTATAGAAGAAAATACTTTTAACTTATTGGGGTCTGAAATAAAAGAATATGATCTGGATGTTTTATTTAAAGAGAATATTTTATCAATATCAGTTAATTCCTCTTTGACTAAAGATAATTTAAAAACTGTTTCAGTAAATATAGGAAGCTTAATTAAAATTTTAAAAGAATATATTATATTATGTAATTCTTATTATGAATCTATTAAATCTGCACCTGTACAAAAAGTTGAGGCTTTAGATATGGGTAGAAGAAGTTTACATGATGATGCTTCCCATGATTTAATATATAAGTTAAAAGATTATATTGAGATGGATTTTACTACTGCTAGAGGTTTTATAACATTATTGAGTATTGTCCAAAGAAAATCATTACTAGGAGAGAATGTTTTTATATAATACTATCTAAAGGGTTTAATTAATAAAGGGATAAATATGGCAAAAGAAGATCTATTAGAATTTGATGGAGTAGTTGATGAAATTTTACCTAATGCAATGTTTAAAGTTATTCTTGAAAATAAACATGAAGTTTTGGCTCATACAGCTGGAAGAATGAGAAAACATAGAATACGAGTTTTAGCTGGAGATAAGGTTACCGTTGAAATGACGCCTTACGATCTGACTAAAGGCAGAATTATCTATAGACACAAGTAAATAGAACTTGTTCAAAAATAGCTATAAACTAGTTTTGGCATCTTCTTCCGAAAGAAGATTATCATTACTTAAAAGAATAGGTTATAATCCAGACATAATAGATGTGCCTGAAATAGATGAGAATATTTATATAAATGAAAAGCCAGATTTATATGTAAAGAGAATAGCTAGGGAAAAAGCTGAAAAAGTTTCTAAAAAACATAAGAATAGTTATATTATTGCAGCAGACACAGTAATTTTTTCTGGAGCAAAAATATATGGAAAGGCATTTAATGAAAGTGATGCCTTTACAATTTTAAAAAAATTATCAGGTAAGCGGCATAGAGTTTACGGGGCAATATGCTTAATATCTCCTAATAAAAATATTTCATTAAAATTAATAATTACACAAGTATCGTTTAGAGTAATTAGTGATAAAGAGATAAAGGATTATATTTCCGAAGGAGAATGGAAAGGCAAGGCAGGTTGTTATGCTATTCAAGGTACAGCGTCAAAATTTATAAAAAAAATTAATGGTAATTATGATAATGTTGTTGGTTTAAGTTTGATAGATGCAGATAAAATGCTTAAGGGCATAAAACCATAAAAAATATTTTAATATTTTATTAAATTTAAGAATACTTTTCTTTACATATTTCAATCTATCTATTAAAAACTCATATATATGGAGCCCAAATAGCTCAGTTGGTAGAGCAAGCGACTGAAAATCGCTGTGTCGTTGGTTCAATTCCATCTTTGGGCACCATATATCTTGTATCTTTCAGAATCCTTAATAGAAGCCAATTCTAAAAATTTAGAAATCTATTTTTGTGTACGCTATAGCTATAAGCTAGATATTGTGGTGTAATTTAGGCTGAAAAATATGTATTAGAATTTTATTAAAAGAAATTATAAATATCCAATATTACAAAAAATAAGGTGCTAGATAACAAGCCGCTAACAATAGCTATTTGCTGTGTAACCCCGTTCTCCGCGTCCGCTACTATTAGCATACTAAAATAGCCAAAAATAAAAAAGCCGATCGCCAGTGTTATCGTTAGAAATAAACTCATAATTTGTAAATTATTTTGTATTTAATTTTTATCTTTTTTAGCCTTACGAAAGACATCTGCAGTAAAAAAGACACCTATAAGAATTAATAAGTGAGCTATTGCTGATGGTCCAAAAAAAGCCATAGTACCTATCCACATAGTAAAGATAAAAGACCACATAAAAGCAAGTGTAGTCATAAATTGAAAGCGTACTATTTTAGGCAAATGTTTTAGTGGGTTTTTATTTGGACTCATTAAAAGTGCATAAGTTTCTTTAAACATATTATTCTCCCTATATAAAAGGATACGTTTAATTATTATAAGTAGATCTAATCATGAAATATTTGGCATGTATTTATATAAAATAATATTTATACCAATTTAAAGAATATCTTTTTTCACACATTTATTTTTTTTCTTTTTTTTTCTTCAATAAATATGCTTTATGATCTTTTTTAGAATCTCTACCACCATTTAATTGACTAATCATAGGTTGATCTAATACTTTTAGTAACTCAGGTTGTACTTTCTTATTTTTTTTATCTGTAGTGTCCATTTTAATTCCTCCCATACAAAACTCTAACATAATTAAATCTATATTTACAAATACTTAAGCAGGATAGTAATTTAATTATTAGTATCCTAGATATTTTATTATATGTAGATAATATCTTTAGTTAAAATATATCCTTTAATTTCTAAATAACTATATAAAATCTTCATATATTATGAACCTTAATTTCATATATTTTTGATAAAATTACTTCAAATCAAGACATATACAAAGGAGTAAATATGACTGAAAAAAATAAAGATACACTTCTAACTATTCATCATAAAGATTTAAAGCAATTATCAGACATGATAGATAATGTTGTTTATTTATATAATAAAGGATGGACTAAAGAAGAACTTAAGAACTTTATTGACAAGTATTGTTTAGCTTCCGAAGATGATAAGCTTACAATTATTCAGGATAATAAAAAAACAGATGGAATGATAAATTCTTACAGGCCATAAATTTTAAAAGTAGTATTTAATAAAAATATAAAATAGCCTATTGTAAAAATATAGAATGAATCAATTCTCAAAATATATTATTGCTATGAAAAATAATAAAAAGTTTAAAAAACAATTAAATTTAAGTGATAGTGCTAAATATATAAATATGCTATTTAGTACAGTTCAAGTAATGAAGAATTTAGACTCTTCAAAACCTGATATAAAAAATATATAAATATTTCTTTAGAACCTTTATTAGAAGAAAGTTATAGAAATAAATATAAATTTAAATAATTAGACTTTCTGAAGATACCGATTTAAATTCTTATAAAATTTCTAGTTATAAAGGATAAAAATGATTAATTATACTTCAACAGAAATTAGTAAAAATATTTCTGACATTCAAGAAAAGTGGGGCAGTAGTATTATAGAAATTGGAAAAGCTTATTTAGATAAGAAAGATTATTTGAAGCTAACAGAAAACTTCTTAGACGATCTCTATTATTTTAATAAGGGAAAAGTTCTATTCAAACCTACAAAAGCAAGTCATAAACAATTTAGAAATAAAAGAAATGAATTTATTTCCTACTTTATTGGGCATAATAAGGTATCTGATGAAGATAAAGGTTTTGCTTTAGAGCCATGGAAAAATATTAATTTTCAAAATTTTGATTTTATTACCTATGATGATATTGTAATTTCTATGGGCAATTATTTATTTACTGATTATGAAAATAAAAAAACAAAAGTTGAGTATTCTTTTGGTTATATGTTTAATCAAGAAAGTAAATTAAAAATTATTTTTCATCATTCTTCTATTCCTTATAAGCAATAATATAGAAAATAAATTTAGATTATAATTAACTTTTGATAGGAGAATATAGTGTTTAAAATAATTGGAAAATGGGTTTTACGAATCATTTTAGCGGCTACATTAGTTGTTGCAGGTAACATAGGACTTTACTATCTCTGGGTCTTTGTTTTTTAAGTGTAAATGAATTTATATGAAATATTTAAAAACATTATATTTATTTTTATTATATTTGATCTTTGGATCATTATTTTTTAATACCCTTTATGCTGAAGATAATTACGAATTAGAATTAAAAGGGTCTACAATTTTAGATGTTTGCAAATGGGCTGAAAGAAATACAATTATGCATTTTAAAATAAATAGAAATTTAGAGATATATTGGAACGAACTACCATCAGAAGAAAGACTTAATCAAGAAATTAAAAATAATTATAAACAAAAAAAGAAATCTAATTTAGAAGAATTAAATATAAACTCTAAAAGATACCATTACTTGAATTGTTATGAACACCTAAATGACCAATAGATCTATTTAAGGTCTCATTCCAAAAGATACAGGGCCGGCTTTTCTAATTTTTACTGCAAGGTTTATCCAATAACATAATTCTTTTCTAGAATCTCTAGGATCAATAATGTCTTCAACCGAAAATTTTTCTGCTGTTCTAAATGGAGATCTCACATGATTAAGTTTTTTCTCTATTTCTTTAATTAATTTATCAGGATTTTCAGATTTTAGAAGATCTGATTTATAAGCCGCTTCAATACCCCCTTCTAAAGGAAGTGATCCCCAGTCACCAGAAGGCCATGCAAATCTATATTTATGTTTAGTATGATTCATGTGCGCTGCTCCAGCAACACCAAATGCTTTTCTTAAAATTATAGAACAAACAGGAATATTAAGCTGATATATTGCTGCTAAAGCTCTAGCTCCATGTCTAATAGTTCCTGATTTTTCTCCATGGGTGCCTACTAAAAATCCGGGATTATCTACTAAGTGAACTACAGGTAAATGAAATGTTTCAGCTAATTCTAAAATACGGATAATTTTTTGAGAAGCATCAGCTGTCCATCCTCCTCCATAAACTTGCGGGTTATTAGCTAAAATTACTACAGGCCAACCATCCAATCTTGCAAAACCTGATACTGAAGAAGTTCCCCAGTTTTTTCCTATTTCAAAAAAAGTATTTTTATCAACTAAACTTTTTATTATAGGACGGATTTCATAGCTTAACCGTCTATTTTTTGGAATAGCATTTATTAGCCATTCATCTTTTCTATCTACAGGGTCATCATTTTGTATTTGTTTTGCAAGATCATAAGTTGAAGAAGGAAGATAACTTAAAAACTTCTTAGCCATTGCTAAAGCTTCAGCTTCACTATCCGCAACATCATCAATTACTCCATTTTTACCATGGATATTACTTCCTCCTAATGATTCTTTTGTTACAGTTTCTCCTAGCCTATTTACTACAGGAGGACCAGCTACAAATACTTGGCTAATTTTTTTTATTATAACTGAATAATGACTACTTACTAATCTTGCTGCTCCTAATCCTGCTACGGGACCTAATCCCAATGCAACCACTGGGATTGTTGCCATATTACTTACAACCCAATCCCAACCTGGGTTAGCAGGTACATAGGTATAACCGTCAGTTTCAATTGATTTTACAGAGCCTCCGCCACCGGTTCCTTCAATAAGTCTAATTAATGGAATTCTATATTCATTAGCAAAACGTTCTGCTGCAACTGATTTTTCCCATATAGCAGCATCTGCTGCTCCTCCTCTTACAGTAAAATCATCTCCATAAATAGCAACAGGAGAATTATTAATTTTACCATGACCTATAACAGAATTTGCAGCTAATAATGATTTTAGTTTTCCATCTTCATCATATTCACTTGAACCAGTTAAGCTGCCTATCTCTTTAAAACTGTTTTTATCTAGCAGAGCAATTATTCTCTCTCTGACTGTGGACCTTCCAGCATCATGCTGGCGTTTTATTTTATCCTTGCCTCCCATTTCTTGAATAAGGCTAAGACGTTTTTTTATTTCATTAACTTCATTATTCCAAGACATCTTAATTTTCCTTTATTTAAGATAGTTCTTATTTATTTTTCCAGATTTTATTAATACTTCAAAAGCTTTAATTGTTTCATTAATCATTGTTTTAGTATCAATACATCCATAATCAGAAATTCTTTCTTTCAGATGATCCCTAAGTGGAATGTCTGAGAGTATACTAGGAAATGGCATTTCGGACCCAGAAGAAGTGATTTGTGCATTAGGTTTAATTTCTTGAATTATCTTTATGGTTTCATTTATATTTACGCTTTCACCAAATATATCAAAAACAAAAGCTCCATCTCCATCATAAGATACGCTATGAATAAATGCTGATGCAACTTCAGCTGCAGATAAATGAGAAACGTTTCCCTTATATGGAATATCATAAGGTTCTCCAAGAGCAGCTGCTAACATAGCTACAGTTTGTTTAGATGTCATACCTTGATCTCTTCCAACGCCATTCACAATTGCTGGTCTTAGACATACACTAGGAACTTTATGATCTTGCCAGTAAACTTCTGAGATTTGTTCATCACACATTTTATATGCACCATATAGAGTTTTTAATGAATCTGAATTTGGTAAAAATGAATGTGCTGCCATAGAACTTGCATGTGCTATTCTTTTTATTGAATTTTGTTTTGCTGCCTCCATGATATTAACTGTACCAACTACGTTAACTTTTGCACCAGCAGTTGGGTCAGCTGCACAAAAAGGAACTTGTAATGCTGCTAAGTGTATAATTGATTCTGGATTATATTTTTTTACTGTATTAAGGACATAATCAGTGTCAGAAATATCTCCTTCAACCCAAGGAACTTTTGATAATTTTTCATTTTCTATAAGTAATGCAGGCCTTTTTTTATTATTTGTTAAATCACAGGCGATAACCTCTATATTTTCTTTTAAAAGCATAGCCATTGTCCATGCCCCTATACACCCTCCAGCACCAGTAATTAATACTGGACCATTAAAAGACTGTTTAGGAATAGAAAAAAAATTTAACATATAATACCTCCTGATAAGTTTATTAATTTTTACTTAGAGTTTTTTCAGCAATTCTAGATAGGAAAGATGCCCCTACAGGTAAAAGTTCATCATTAAAATCATAGGATGGGTTATGAAGTGACGCAGAATTTCCATTACCTATCCAAGCATATGCACCAGGTTTTTCTTGTAAAAAATATGAAAAATCTTCTGATCCCATCATTGGTTCTTGACTATCAGAAGCCTTATTTCCAGCAATTTCTTTTGCAATCTCTAAAGCAAATTTAGCTGCATTAGTATCATTAATAGTTGGAGGATAGCCTATTTTATAGTCTATTTCTGCCTTAGCTCCAAAAGCTTCACATATATCTTTTACTATTTTAGGAAATTTCTTTCTCACAAAGTCGCCAGTTGTTTTATCAAAATATCTTATTGTTCCTGCAAGATTTGCAAAATCAGGTATTACATTATTTGCATGACCAGAATTAAATTGTGTCACAGATACAACTAAAGTTTTTTTCGGGTCAGAATTTCTAGAAACAAGCGACTGAAGTGCTTGAATAACTGCTGAACCACAAACTATTGGGTCTACCGACTCATTTGGCATTGCGCCATGGGCACCTTTTCCATTAATTTTTATTTCAAAATTATCTGCTGCAGCCATTCTTGGTCCAGGACCAACATCTAAATTTCCTTCAGATACTCCAGGCATATTATGCATTCCATAGATAGAATCCACTGGAAATTTTTCAAATAGGCCGTCTTCTATCATTGCTTTTGCTCCTGCAAAGCCTTCTTCAGCTGGTTGAAATATTAATATAACTTGTCCGTTAAAGTTTCTTGTTTCTGAGAGATAACGAGCAGCGCCAAGCAGCATAGTAGTATGTCCGTCGTGACCACATGCATGCATTACTCCTTCATGTGTTGAAGCATGATCACATTTATTAGCTTCCGTAATGGGTAAAGCGTCCATATCTGCTCTTAAACCTACCATGGGCCCTTTACCATTTCTGATTACTCCAACTACACCTGTCCCTCCTATACCTTCATGAATTTCATCCACTCCAAATTCTTTAAGAAGCTTAGCAACTTTTTTTGCTGTTCTTTTTTCTTGATAAGCAAGTTCAGGATGACTATGAATATCTTGTCTCCATTCTATCATTTGTTTATGAAATTCAGAAATTCTATTAATTATAGGCATAATGACCCTTTCTATAAATTTAAGTTAGTGAATATAAATTATACTCTTAAAAATATAATATACTCAAGGTTTACATCAATTTATTATTTTCTACTTTTTCCAGGAACCCATAAGATATCATCTTTTTTGTTCTGTTTATTTACAAAACGGGCTATTACAAATAGATGATCAGATAATCTATTGATATATTTAATACAAATTGGATTTATTTTCTCTTTTTGGCTAAGACTAATGATTACTCTTTCTGCTTTCCTTGCATTAGTTCGAGCTAGATGAAAATAAGCCGATTCTATTGACCCTCCTGGCAAAATAAATGATTGTAAAGGTTCTAAATTACTGTTCATTTCATCTATTTCTCTCTCTAATCTATCTACTTGTGATTGAGAAATTCTTAATGGTTCATAATTTAAAGAATCATCTTCTGGCACACATAGATCGGCACCAAGATCAAAAAGATCATTTTGTATTCTAAAAATCATTTCTTTTAATGGTGATTTAAGATTTATTATAGCTATACCTAACGTTGAATTAGTTTCATCAACTGTGCCGAATGCATCAATTCTTATAGAATTTTTATAAACTCGTTTTCCATTTCCAAGAGAAGTTTCACCTTTATCTCCTCCTCTTGTATATATTTTATCTAATTTAACCATCTGTTCTCTCTTTATGTTAAGATATATTATAATAACAAAATTTTTATAAATTATAAATATACTTTTAGATCTTATTTATTGGTAAAGTTTTATGGAATTTATATCAGCTCAAAAAATTAAAAAAATTATTAAAATTAAGGGTCTTATAAATGAAATAGAGAATACCTATAGAAGTGATTCATTTGTTCCATTAAGACAAGTTTATAATATAATTCCTCAAAACAATGCAGCACAAATGATGGTTATGCCAGCTTTTTCAATTGATGGATGTTATGGTGTAAAGCTACTAAATGTATTTCCAAATAATCCGTTAGTTGGTTTGCCAAGAGTAAAAGCGTTATATGTTCTGTATGAGCAGAAAAATGGAGAAATAAAATTAATTTTAGATGGAACAGAAATAACTAAACAAAGAACTGCGGCAATGAGTGCAATTGCATCAAAATTTTTATCAAAAATAAATAGTAAAACATTATTAATTATAGGAACTGGCGCATTAGTTTCTTACATGATTAATGCTCACTGCTTTGTTAGGCCTATAGAGAATATTTTAATATGGGGAAGAAATAAAAATAAAGTAAAAAATATAGTTAGAATGTATAAAAATAGTAACTTAAAAGTTTCCGCAATTGATTCTCTTGAAGAAGCCTGCGGAATTGCTGATATAATAACTAGTGTAACTTCTGCTAAAAAAGAATTTATTAAGGGCAGTTGGTTAAATAATACTGCACATATTGATTTATTAGGTGCTCATACAATAGATATGGCAGAATTAGATCCGTATGGCTTTTCATTAGGTGAAATATATGTAGATGATAAGGAGGCCGTGCTTATTGAAGCGGGTGATTTAATGCAGTCAATAAAGCTAGGCTATATTAGTAAAAATGATATTAAGGCTGATATTAAGCAATTAATTATTAGTAATGATATAAAGAGAGATAAAAAAGATAAAGTAACTATATATAAATCGGTTGGACATGCTTTATCTGATTTAGCTGCTGCCAATTATATATATAAGGTTTTGAACCTATCATAGTAATTTCAGATTATTTAAACTTTTTTTTCTTCTACTAGATAGTATTCAAATACTTTTTTCATCTTGTCAGGAATAGCTTTAGATTTAATTATTCCATTGTTTTCTTCTGCCCATATTCTGATTTCAGCCCCAGCACATACTATTTTATTTTTTCTTTTAATAATATGCTGAATTTTTAAGGTAGAATTAGTAATATTAACCAAACTAGTTTGTATATTTAAAATATCTTCTCTAACACAAGCAGAAAGAAATTTTGCTTCAGTGTGCAGTAATGGTAATCCCTTTATATTGTATAATTCCTCTAATTTAGAAATAGGTTGCTTTATACTTTTAAAATAACTCCATTGAGCGCTATCCATCCATTTATAAAAATTAGGATAAAATACTATTCCATATGGATCGCAATCGCCCCATTCTACTTTTATTTTATATTGTTTTACTTTTACTAGGCTCATCAAATTTATCCTTAATTAACTTGTGTAAATCATTCCTTTTTATTTTACCAGTGCTGGTTTGGGGTAATTTATCAATAAGCATAATCATATAGGGTTTTTTATAATTTGGAAGAGAGGCTATTTTAGTTTTTAATTTTCTAACTATCAAATCTTCATTTGTAGTTTTATTTACGTGTAGAAACAAAGCTAGTCTTAGAGTGTCTTGTTTGGTATTAAAAGCTATACAAAATGAATCAAGCACATTATTTAAATTAGATGCTATATTTTCTATTTCTTTAGGATTCACCCATTTACCAGCTACTTTTATTAGGTCGTCTTCTCTACCCTGGTAATACCAATGATTATCTTTTATTGACCATATATCTCCAGTTTTTATCCATCCTTCGAGGAAGGTTTTTTCAGATTTATTTTTATTATTTAAATATTTATTTGAAAAAGTTGAATGCTTAATATGAAGAACACCATTTGTTTTGGATAATAACTTATTACTATTTATTAATTTTGTTTTTACATTTTTAATTGGTTCTCCTGTGCTACCTATTTTCGAATTTTCTGGTCTGGTTGCAATTACAATAGCAAGCGTTTCTGTAGTCCCATAGCAATTTAAGAGTGGAGATTTTACTTTACTTTTCCATTCTTTATAAAGCTTATCAGGTATTCTCTCTCCTGCTGAAATAAAATATTGTACTTCAGATAATATTTTTAAATTTGTACTGCTATCCTCTAAAAGTCTTCTATAAATAGTGGGAACACTAAAAATAACTTTAGGACTAAATTTTTTAATTATATAAGAAAGGTTTGGATTATTTAATAAATTATCATTAAAAATTGTATTAAGCCCTATTAATAACGGAGCAAAAAAATTATTTCCCAAGGCATAAGCAAAAAATAATTTAGATGTAGTAAATATGCTATCCCCATAACATAATTTTAAAATATCTTTATGAAGAAAATAAGTATTAGTAATAATTTCATGTTGATGAATTATAGCTTTAGGTAAACCTGTGGTTCCTGAAGAATAAATTAAAAAAGCAATTTGATTATTTTTAGAGTTAACTGTCTTAATTTTTTTTAAATGAATTTTAGATAAAAGACTTTTCCATTTATTGTTTTTATAGACTGAATATTTAAATTTAAGTTTATCTTTATTTAGAGAATTATCACTTAATATTATTGAAGGTTTGCTGTCATTAAGTATATGAAGTGTTTGTTCTTTAGATAGTTCAGGATTACCAGGAATAGGAACAATTCCTACTTTTATTGCTCCTAAAAAAGAAGATACAAAGTTAACACTGTCACTACTACTTATATAAATTCTATCTTTGCGTTTAATTTTTAACTTAAGTAATAATTGGCTAACTTTTGTACTTAGCTGAAATAATTCTTTATAAGATATTATCTTTATCTTATTAGAGTCCATTATCTGAGTTATCGCTGTCTTGTTTATATAATTATTTTTTAAAGCGTTTTGTTCTATTTTATCAAATATGTTCATTGCAATTTTATTTCATTAATTAAAATATATTAAAAACATTATCTTTTACTATTAATGGCCAATGACCTGATTTAAATAAATTATATTTTGAAATGAAAATATGATTATCATTTTGGTCGGAAGCAAAGGCTAATGCTGCTTGGTAACAACATATAGCTGCGGCACCAGCTGCAACTTTAGAATAATATTGGTATTTAACATTATCTTTATTTATATCTTTAATTGAGTATGTTTCTATTATTTTAGATGATTCTTCAGTAAGAGATTTTAAAAAAGAAAAAACTTTTTTTTTATCTTCATTCTCTAATAAAATGTTTAATAAATTTTCTTTTTCTTTTTCTTCTATCTCCCAACATTCTTTATTCCAATCTTTACTATTAATAACTTTAATAGCTTCTTCCCAATTAGCTACTTGCTTTATTTCATTATGAATATTTAATTCTTGGCAATAGTTTTTAATAAAGGAATAGAGGTTGGAATCTATTTCTTTTCCTACATTTTTAAACCAGTTAATTTTAACTATGTTAGCAGTAACAGAAGATATTTTATTTAATGATATTAGGCTCATAATAAATTTTATTGTTTATATATTTTTTCTCTAAACAAGCCTAATAATTCTTGTACTGGTCTGTCTGAAAAAGAAAATAATACTGATTCATCTATAGTTTCGTGTTTAATTTTTGCCCAAGGAGGTACTACAAAAATATCTCCTTTGTTCCATAAATATTCTTGATCGTTAATTGTTGTTTTACCCTGGCCTTCAACAACTGTATAAATTGTTCCGTCTGTACTTCTATATGAATTTCCTGAAAATGATTTAGGTATTAATTGCATAAATGTGGCCATGGTAGGAATAGCATGTCCTCCATTAGAAGGGTTTACATATTTTAATCTTAGACCGTGGCATTTATCCCATTCTTTGGATTCTTTCATTTTATCTAGAGCTTCTTTAGTTCTATCATAGGGATAAGAAAAGACAGGGGAAGCAAGATTATCAAATAGTTTATGGTCTACAGGTAAAAGCCCAGCACCATATCTTGCAAGAGAATCACCTTCTGGCCTTTTTAATTCCTGTGTATCTTCATTTAATTTTTCTGCAAAGCTTGCTGAGAAATGATTTACCATTGGAATATCTAAGCCATCTAGCCATATCATTGGCTCATTAGATTCATTTCCATGATCATGCCAGGTCCAGGAAGGTGTGATAATAAAATCTCCAGGACGCATAATAGTTTTCTCGCCATCTACTGCTGTATATGCTCCATTTCCATGCATTACAAATCTAAGAGCAGATTGTGTATGTCTATGGCTAGGTGCAACTTCTCCGGGAAGAATTAATTGCAGTCCAGCATAAAGTGTATCTGTAATTTTGCTTTCACCCCTCATATTAGGGTTTTCTAGAATAAGAACTCTTCTTTCAGCCTGCTCTGCAGTTATAATTGAGCCTGAATCTAAAACACGATTTTTTGTATCTTTCCAATACCAAATATGTGAATGTGTTCTGGTATTTGGTTCAGGAGTTACTAATTTAGATAAAACCTCCCACAGGGGAGCCATGTTTAATTCGCTAATATTTTTATAAAAATCATTTTTTTTCAAAGTTTACCTCTTTAAAGTTTTGTAAACTAAGAATATATTATTATTTAATTAATGCTAGGAAGTTCTAAATTTAATTTATTTACCACCAATTCATGGGTTAATTTTAGATAATCCTCTAACATTTCTTCATTTTTTCTCTTTTTTATTCCCCATTTTCTATATAATTCGTTATTTTTTGATGCTGCTCTACCAAAAAAGGCCGGAAGCATTGGGTAATATCTGTTAATTGCTTCTTGTACTTCTTTTTTACCATCTTCTGAAGCAATTAATTCCTTTGTAAAATCTTCCCCAAATTTTGCGTGAAATTTTTCTTCAGGCATAGTCATTCTGGCTACACTTTTTAATGGATGAAATGAACATTCTAGTAAGTCTTCAACTTGAAGAATTTCAGCTAAATCTGCTAGTAGTTTTATAACGCAAAATTCTGCCCATGTTTCAAGTGGAAATTCAAATATAGACAAAGGGTTTTTTCCCTCAGGAGTCATTTCATTTTCAGGTATATTTAGTTTTTGTCCGAGTTCTCTAAATCTTACATGGTGACCATACTCTTCCATTGCTACCCTGCAAGTTAGCCATTTCGCATAAGGATTTGGTGCTAATGCTATAGCTGGTTCATCAAATACTCTTGCACCATAAAGCTCGTTCACGGCGTGACTTCTAACTATTTTTACTAATAACTCTCTATATTCTTCAGGATAATGAATTAACTCTTCACAAGTTTTTACTTGAGGGATTTCATTTTCTAATTTCATAATATTCTCCATTAAATCAAAGGTTCATTTGAAAAAGCTTCTAGATCGGTTTCCAAAGAAGTTAAATTTTCATCAAAATTTTCTTCAAAGCCTCTTTTTAAATCACTAGACATGTCATCTTCTTTACGAATAAAATTAAAAACTGGACGCGATTGTTGAAATAAAAAAACTTCCTTTGCTCTTACACCAAATATTTGACCAGAATATTTTTTTCCATCATTAGATGATAAGTAAGAAACCAGCTCTCCAACATACTTTGAATCAATTTTAAGTGCTGAATCTTTATACTTTTTTTGCGCTTCATTTTGCGGTTTTATTGACTCTGTTACTCTAGTTGCTGCAAAGGGAGCAATCGAATTACATGTTATATTTGATCTCTGTAAGTCTAGAGCTGTTACTCTGGTTAAAGCTATTAGGCCGGCTTTAGCAGAGGCGTATGCGGCTTGTCCATAATTACCCCAAATACCTGCAGTAGAGATAATATTAATAATTCTGCCATAATTATAATTACTATCTAATTTAACTACTTCTTTCATATATCTACTAGTTTCTGAGATAATATTAAATGCTCCTGTAAGATTAATATCTATTACTTTTTTCCAATCTTCTATTGAATATTTAAAGATAAAACCATCTCTTATTATTGCAGCATTGTTTACAACAATGTCTATCCTATTGAATTTTTTTATAACTATTTCAATAGAATTTTTAACATCTTCTGCTATAGAAATATCTTTAGTAATAGCTAAAGTTTCGACATTATATTTGTTACTTATTTCTTCAGACACTCTTTCAGCTAAATTTTTGTCATCATGGTTACCGTTAATGCTGTAACCCGGATCAATAATTATAATTTTACAACCTTGTTGAGCTAAGTTTTCTGCAATAGATTTTCCTATTCCTCTTGCCCCACCAGTAATTAATGCAGTTCTATTATTAAGCATTTTATCTGTCATTTTTGTTCCTTGATTTCGTCATAGGGAGTATAAAATGCATCTGAATGAATATCAACTTTCCTAATTCCTTTAGTAATTAATATTTCCTCTGCAACCTCAACCATTTTTGGAGGACCAGCAAGATAAGCTTTATATCCGTCAAAGTCTTTTATATCTTCAATTATTGCATCTGTAACAAAACCTCGTCGTAAAATTTTATTTTTGGGTTTTTCTATTACTACAGGATAAAACTTCAGATTCTCATTAATCTTTGACATTTCTTCAAATTGTTCAATAGAATATAATTCATTTTCAGATTGAGAACCATAATAAATATTAATTGGTTGTTTTGAGCCTATTTCTTGTGAATATTTAATTATAGACAGTATTGGTGCTAACCCTGTACCTCCCGCAACTGCAATTATTGGTCCTTTATGTTTTTCTCTTAAATGTGCATTTCCATAAGGGCCCTTAATTTTTATAGCTTCTCCTATTTTCAAATTATTTTTTACATAAGAGCTTACTTCTCCTCCATCGAGAGTTTTTATATGAAATTCTAATTCATCAGCATTTGGAGAATTAGCCATGGAAAAGTGCTTTTCCTTACACTTTCCAATATATAATTCAGCATATTGACCAGCTTTAAACTTAAAAACTTCTTTATTACCTACGCTTAAATTTATTACATATATATCATTTGTTACTTTTTTTAAATTAACAACTTTACATTCTAGGTTTTTAATTTCTAAATTATTATTTTCTTCATCTTCTTCATCTGTTAAAATTTTAATCTCACAATCACTCCAAGGAACTGACCTACATGCGAGAATTAAGTTTTGTTTTTCTTCATCTTCATCTAAAGCAAATTCAGAATAAGGAGACATTTCAATATCTCCAGAAATTTTTTTTGATTTACATGCTCCGCAGTTACCTGATCTACAACCATGAGGAAAGTCTATTCCTTGATCTAGTGCTGCTTCAAGTATAGTATTTCCTTCATCTACTAAAATTTCGTTACCATCTGATATCTTTACTTTGAAAGGCATATTTTCCTCTAGTATTATTTAATATATTTTATTGATATTACGTTTATTCAGCATTGATAGATTTAATAATCAATTAGAATTTAAAATACAATAATTTAAATTTATTTTTTCCATGCTGTCCATGGATTAAATCCATACAGGGGTATTTCATCTGGTATATTAATATATGCTTGGTGAGCAATCCTATGAAGAGGATCATGAAAAAGTGGTATCATCCATTTCCCAGACCTTAGAAGTCTATCAAGGATTCTAGTGTATTCAATTAAGTTATCTCTATTTTTTGCATTAGTTATTTTTTTTATAATTTCGTCGATAGCTTTGTGCTTTATTCCTGCGTAATTTCTTGAGCCATTTTGATCAGCGGCCCAGCTGCCCCAATATATGGATTGTTCATTTCCTGGAGACAAAGACATATAGTACTCAAAAATTATTGCATCAAAATCAAATGTTTGGATACGGTTTTGAAATTGAGAAGTATCTATTATTCTGATCTTTAAATCTATTCCTACTTTTCTTAACTTATCCTTCCAAATTAACAATAACTTCTCCATTTTATGTTTATTAGTTATTACCTCAAAGCTTAATGGTTTTCCTGATTGTATATTTTTCATTTTTTGATCTATTATTTTCCATCCAGATTTTTCCAATAGAGATATAGTTTGTTTTATAGTTTTTCTTTCATTGTAAGATAAATTATTTATTTGTTTTAATGCATCTTTACTAATATCATCTTGGTATTGAGATAATATTATTTTTGCCTTTTGACTTAGGTCTGATTTAGCAGATAGTTCACTATTATCCCATGGGCCAAATGTTTGTTTTAATAAGCCATGGTTTACTATTTTATTTATAAATTCATATGGAAACAATAATGATATTGCTTTTCTTACATTTCGATCTTGGAACATAGGTTTTCTGCTATTTAAAATTATAGCTTCTATTCCAGATGGAGAGTGTTTTAAGAAAGTATTTTTTATAATTTTATTTTGAGAGTTTTGATGATAGGCTTTCTCCCACCTAACAGCATCGCTTTCAATATTAATATCAAATTCTCCAGATAAAAATGCTTCTAGAGCTACATTTTTATCTCTGTAAAAATCATACTTTATATTCTTAAAATTATATCTACCTAAACTATCTTTACTATTTATTTTCCACCAATTTTCATTTTTAATAAATGTAATAGATCTTCCTGTTTCTATATTAGCTATTTTATAAGGGCCAGAACTTATAAAAGGCTCAAGGGTTGTTTTAGTAAAATTTTTATTATTCCAATATTTGCTGTGAAAAACAGGCATTAAACCCATAATAAGGGGCATTTCAAAATTACCTTCATTTGAAAAAAAGAATTTTACCCTTTTATTATTTATTATTTTTACTTCTTTTACCATAGAATAGTAGGACCTTGTATGAGGTCTTCCTGAATTTTTAAGAGTTTTCCAGGAAAATATTATATCTTCACTAGTGATTGATTTTCCATCTGAGAACTTTGCTTCATCATATATTTTAAATTCTACCCATTTCCTATCTTCTGGAATTTTTATAGCTTCAGCTATGCCAGGGTATAAAGAAAAAGGTTCATCAGGACTCCATGTCATCAAAGATTCTATAATTAATCCTTTTATACCTGGTGGTGCAATACCTTTAATGATGTAGGGATTTAAACTATTAAAAGTTCCGATTGTAGCCAATTTTAGAGTATTGTTAATTGGAGCATTAATGTTTACTTTTGTATCTCTAGCTACACCATCTCTATTTGTTGAGCCGTGCATTGCTATAGTTTTATTAAAATCTTGAGCAAAACAGCTATAACTAAAAGAAAATACAAAATTTATAATTAATAAAAATTTAAACATACATGTAATAAATATTATTTTTTAATTCAAATTAAAAGAATTTGATTAATAATTATTTTATATTTATCTTTTGTTCTTGATTTGTTCTGTAAAAATTGTTATTTTAGTAAAAAATGTAATTAATAATTAATTACATCTATTTTTTAGTTGACCAGATCCTATATTTTGTCAATATAGATGTATAAACAACTATATATTGTGTTTATCCCCATTTTATTATCCACAGTTGTGGATAAGTGGATGAATTTACGAAATAATCTAGTTCTGCTAGATTAAAATGGAGAAATAATATGGATGGAAGCGGCTTAGAAAGTTCATATCAAGGAAAAAACCAAGGTGATATGCTAAATGTAGTTCAGGTTGAACGAGGAAAAGCTGTAGAAATTAATTCTGCTAGAGACAACCTTTTAACTGAATTTGGAAAAGCTACGCTTGAAGATAGGTATCTTATGCCTGACGAGACCCCTCAAGATTTATTTGCTAGAGTAGCTAGTTATTTTGCTGATGATGACGCCCATGCACAACGTATATATGACTATATGTCAAGATTATGGTTCATGCCTTCAACTCCTGTCTTGTCAAATGGAGGAACAGAAAGAGGCCTGCCTATTTCGTGTTTTTTGAATGAGTCAAATGATAGTTTACAAGGTATAGTTGATTTATGGAATGAGAATGTTTGGTTGGCTTCTCGAGGAGGAGGTATAGGGTCTTATTGGGGAAATTTAAGATCTATAGGAGAAGTAGTAGGAAAGAATGGAAAAAATGGTAAGACTTCAGGTGTTATTCCATTTATACGAGTGATGGATTCTCTAACTCTTGCTATAAGCCAAGGTAGTTTAAGAAGAGGTTCTGCAGCTTGTTATTTGCCAGTATGGCATCCAGAGATTGAAGAATTTATTGAAATGCGTCGCCCAACTGGAGGTGACCCTAACAGAAAAGCTCTTAATTTGCATCATGGTATAGTTATACCAGATTCTTTTATGCGTGCTGTAGAAGCTGATGAAGAGTGGGCTTTAAAAAGTCCTAAAGATGGTGCTGTACAAACCACTGTTTCTGCAAGAGATTTATGGATACGTATTTTAACTGCAAGGGTAGAGACTGGTGAACCTTATTTATTATTTATTGATAGAGTTAATGCAGATATACCGCAACATCAAAAATTAGCAGGTATGAGAGTTAAAATGTCAAATTTATGTAGCGAAATAACTTTACCTACAGGAGAAGATAGATTTGGTAATGATAGAACCGCAGTATGTTGTCTTTCATCACTAAATTTAGAGACATATGACGAATGGAAAAATGTTCCGGGAATGGTAGAAGATATTATGCGTTTTTTAGATAACGTATTACAAGATTTTATAGATAGAGCTCCAGATTCTATGGCAAAAGCAAAATATAGTGCTATGAGGGAAAGAAGTGTAGGTTTAGGTGTTATGGGATTTCAAAGTTTCTTACAGAAGCGAAACGTTCCTATTGAATCTGTAACAGCTTTGTCATGGAATAAAAAAATATTTAAAGATATTAGAGAGCAGGTAGATTTAAGTTCAAAAATTTTAGCAAAAGAGAAGGGAGCTTGTCCTGATGCAGCAGATTTTGGAATAGAGGAAAGGTTTTCTAATAAATTAGCTATAGCTCCAACCGCTTCTATTTCTATAATCTGTGGAGGAGCTTCACCAGGAATAGAACCTTCTGCAGGAAATTCTTTTGTCCAAAAAACTTTATCAGGCTCTTTTAATGTTAGGAATCCTCATCTTAAAAAACTATTATCTGAAAAAAATATGGATACTGATGAGATTTGGTCTTCAATTACTACTAATAAAGGTTCTGTGCAGCATTTAGATTTTTTAAGTGATCATGAAAAAGATGTATTTAAGTCGGCTTTTGAGGTTGATCAACGTTGGTTAATAGACCTAGCTGCACAACGTACTCCCTACATTTGTCAATCTCAATCTTTAAACGTTTTCATTCCTGCTGATGTTCATAAAAAAGATCTGCATCAAATTCATTTTCAAGCATGGAAAAAAGGAATTAAAAGTATGTATTATTTAAGATCGATGTCTATTCAGCGTTCTGATGTTGTTTCTAATATGGGACAATCAACTAATAATATATCGCAAGAAAATTCAAATGATTATGAAGAATGTCTTTCATGTCAGTAATTAGTTTTTGGAGTAAATAAGATGTCTTTGTTATCAGCTAATCCAGTTTATAAACCATTCCACTATCCTTGGGCATACGATGCCTGGTTGCAGCAACAAAGAATTCATTGGCTACCTGAAGAAGTTCCACTAGCAGACGATGTTAAAGACTGGCAGAAAATTCTTACAGACAAAGAAAGAAACTTATTAACTCAGATATTTCGTTTCTTTGTTCAAGCGGATGTAGAAGTTAATAATTGTTATATGGGTCATTATTCTAGAGTTTTTAAACCTACTGAAATTTGTATGATGCTTTCGTCTTTTTCAAATACTGAGACTATTCATATCGCTGCTTACTCTTATTTGCTGGATACTATAGGAATGCCAGAAGTTGAATATGAAGCATTTCTTCATATTAAAGAGATGAGGGATAAATATGAATATATGCAAGGCTTCAACGTAGACTCAAATATCGAAATTTCAAAAACTTTAGCTGTATTTGGTGCATTTACTGAAGGATTACAATTATTCGCTAGTTTTGCAATATTATTGAATTTTCCAAGATTTAATAAAATGAAAGGTATGGGACAGATTGTTACATGGTCAGCAAGAGACGAAACATTACATACAAATTCAATAATAAAGCTTTTTCATACATTTTTAAGTGAAAACCCTGACATAAAACGTGAACAATTAACAGAAGATTTATATAAAGCATGTTCAACAGTTATAGAACATGAAGATGCCTTTATAGATAAGGCTTTTGAATTAGGCGGAGTAGAAGGTTTAGAAGCAAAAAGTGTAAAAGAATATATTAGGTATATAGCGGATAATAGACTTAGGCAGTTAGAAATGAAGCCGCTCTATAATATTGGTAAAAACCCATTACCTTATATGGATGATATGTTGAATGCTTTAGAACACACTAATTTCTTTGAAAACAGGGCTACTGAATATTCACGTGCTGCCACGCAAGGTAGTTGGGAAGAAGCTTTTGTATAATTAAATAGATATAACCTAATTTGAATGAAGTTTTGACCATACTTTGTTAGGTGTCGCTGGCATATCAATATGTTCAATATTTAAAGCGTTAACTAAAGCGTTAATAACAGCAGGAGGCGCTCCAATTGCTCCAGCTTCTCCTGCCCCCTTTATTTGAAGTAAATTAGTTTCACAAGGAACCATATTCCATCGTATATCTACATTAATTAAATCTTCAGCTCTTGGTAAAGCATAATCCATGAAAGAACCTGATAATAATTGTCCATTTTCGCTATCATATACAGTATTTTCATAGATTGCTTGGCCAATACCTTGAGCTATACCACCATGAACTTGTCCCGCTAACATATTAGGATTAATAACTAGTCCAAAATCGTCCACAACTGTATATTTCTTTATTTCAATGTGACCTGTATCCTTATCAACTTCTAATTCACATATATGGCAACCATTGGGGAATGTATAATTAGGAGGAGTCCATTGACTAGAAATTTTAATTGGTTCATTGCTATCTTTAGCAAGGTCTTCAAGACTAATTGTTAAATTTGTGCCTTCTGCTAAAAAAATACCTTCTTTATATTCTAAAGTACTTTCATCTATATTTAATTTTTGGGCTGCTAGTGATTTTGTTTTATGAATAATATTCTCTGAAGCAACTTTAATAGCTGCACCTCCTACGGGAACTGACCTAGAACCGCCTGTGCCCGCGCCAAAAGCAATCACATCAGAATCCCCCTGAATAACAGTCATCTTTTCAGGTCCAATTCCTAAATATTCACATAAAATTTGCTTATATGCAGTTTCATGGCCTTGCCCATTAGATTGAGTTCCAATATGTAAAGTAATACTACCATTTTTTTCTAAAATAATAGTAGCTTCTTCTGGTCCTCCACCTGAACAGGCTTCAATATAGGTTGATAGACCAATACCTCTAATTTTATTATTTTCTTTTGAAATTTTTGCTCGGTCTTTAAACCCTTGCCAGTCTGAATCTTTTACAGCAAGTTCCATATTACCTATAAAATCACCAGTATCATAAGTATGGTTCAAAGCAGTCTTATAAGGCATTTCTGAACTAGGAATTAAATTTCGTCTTCTAATTTCTATTGGCCCTAACCCAGATTTTATTCCTGCTACATCTACTAATCTTTCAATTACAAATGAAGCTTCTGGTCTACCCGCACCCCTATAAGCATCAATTGCAGGAGTATTTGTAAAAACTCCTTTAACATTTACATATATTGCTGGAGTTTTATAGCAGCCTGCCAACATTGCTGTACCTGCTAAAGTAGGAATAAATATAGCAAAATTAGATAAGTAGGCTCCCATATTAGCGACTGTATCTATTTTTATTCCTAAAAATATTCCTTCTTTATCTAAAGCTAATTTAGCTTTTGTAACATGGTCTCTTCCATGCGTATCAGATAGAAAAGCCTCACTTCTATCAGAAACCCATTTCACAGGCCTACCTATTATTTTTGATGCAAATAGTGAACATATATATTCAGGGTAATTGAAAATTTTCATACCAAAACCACCACCTACATCAGTTGTTATAACTCTAATTTCACTAGGTTCTATATTTAAAACATTTGAAATTCTATCTCTAAGACTGTGTACTCCCTGGGATGAACAGCTTAATTCATATCTACCATCTTCTTTATTAAAATTTGCAACTGCTCCTCTAGTTTCCATAGAATTTGGAACAATTCTATTATTAATTAACTCAATTTCTACTATAGAATCCGCTTTTTTGAAGGCATCTTCCACTTTATCTTGTTCACCCATTTCCCAATCAAAACAAAGGTTGTTTTTAGTACCTTCCCACACTTGAGGTGAATTATCTTTAATTGCTTCGTTACAGGAAGTTACTGATGCAATTTCTTCAATATCAGCAAATATTAATTCTGAAGCATTTTTTGCTTGTTCTATACTTTCAGCAATTATTATAGCAATTGGGTCTCCTACATGCCTAACTTTATCAATAGCAATAGCTGGTCTTTCTGGAGTATACATATCAGAACCATCTTTATTTTTTGCTTTAAAATTAGTAGGCATATCTTTTATACCTGCTTCTCTTAAATCTTTACCTAAAAAGATATTAATAACTCCTGATGATTTAAGGGCATCATCTATATCTATACTTTTAATTAAACCGTTAGAAACATTAGACCTTAATACATACATATAAGTTTGATTTGTTAATGAAATATCGCCTGTATATAAACCTTTACCAGAAATAAACCTTATATCTTCGTCTCTAAGTACAGGTTGTCCAATTCCAAATTTATTCATTATTACCTCTTTAATTTCTATTTAACAGTCATTAATATATCATAAACTTTAAATAATTAAAATGTTATATATATAGCGTATCTTTATGAAGAAAAAAATTAAAATAGAGTTTTTAAATAATTTTATTATAGTTGAGCTTGATAATACTGATACCGCAAAAGAAATATGGGATGCCTGTCCCATAAAGTCGGTTACTAATAAGTGGGGCAAAGAAATTTATTTTGAAACAGGTATTAAAGCTGTAAAAGAAAAGTCTGCAAAAGATATAATCAATTTTGGAGAAATTGCTTTTTGGGTTGAGGGTAGTTCCATTGCAATAGGTTTTGTTGCTACTCCTATATCCAAAGTAGATGAAATACGTTTACTAACTAAAGCAAATATTATTGGAAAAACTAAATCAGACTTATCTATATTAGAAGTGGTTAATTCCGGAGAAATTGTTATAGTAGATCGTATTTATTAACTAAGGAATATACTATGACAAAAAAAGTGGATTTTTATTTTGATTATGGAAGCCCTGCTACCTATCTGGCATGGACGCAGATAGATAAAATAATAAAAAATGCAAATGCTGAACTTAATATGATTCCTATGTTGCTTGGAGGAGTTTTTAAAGAGACAGGAAATTCTTCGCCAGCTTTTATTCCTGCTAAAAGTAAATGGATGAATAAAGATCTGAAAAAACACGCTGAAATTTATAGAGTTGATTATAACTCAAATAGTTTTTTTCCGATAAATACGCTAAACTTAATGCGCGGAGCTATTGCTGCTAGAAAAATGAATATTTTTGAAAAATATTCAGAAGCTATTTTTACTGGAATATGGGTAAAAGATGTAAATTTAGGAGATATTCCTATACTTCAGGACTATTTAAATAAAAATGGTATAGATACTAAAGAGTTATTTAGTTTAGTTCAGTCAGATGAAATTAAATCATCATTAATAAAAAATACCGCAGAAGCTGTTGAGAAAGGTGTTTTTGGTGCACCAACTTTTATAGTAAATAATGAATTGATATTCGGGCAAGATAGGTTAGAATTTTTAAAACTAGCATTAACATAAAATATATTTTTTTTATGTATTGTAAATTTAGGTCAGTATAACTATTTATATAGGTATAATATTAATATGTAAGCTTAAGGAACAATAATGAATAGTGATTTTCAAAAAAAAGCAGATTTTAAAATTGGTGAAATTGTTAAGCACCGTTTATTTTCATTTAGAGGCGTTATATTTGATGTGGACCCTGAGTTTATGAATACTGAGGAATGGTATGCCTCTATACCCGCAGATATGAGGCCAAAAAAAGACCAGCCATTTTATCATTTGTTTGCAGAAAGTGAGGAGGGTCCTTATATAGCTTATGTTTCTCAACAAAATTTATTAAAAGATGATAGTCAAGAGCCTTGTTTACATCCTCAGATAGATGTAATGTTCAATAATATAGGTGGTGATTATGTTCTAAAGAAAGAAAATATTCACTAGAAATTATCCTCTCTTATCCTTCATCCATGGTGCATCTGGAGAGTTTGCGTCTCCTATATCTAAAGGCTTCTTGTTATCTTTATCTGAGCTTTTCCATCTTAATATATTTTTTTTTGTAATAATTTTTCCTATTAAATAGGCTAAAATTACACAAAATATAAGTATAAGAATTCCCATTATTGGATGATAGCTCATATTAATTCCTTAAGATTAACTATTACATTATAAGTTGAATGGAGGATAATTCAAGTGTTTAGGAGATAAAGTGAATACTTCATATCCAGACGAAGTAACACAAAGAGTATGTTCAAATTGTGCAGATAAAGTTTTATCTTTGGTCACAGCTGTCCAACCATCAGAAAGAATTTTTACATCAAATTTACCAATATTTATCATTGGTTCAATAGTAAAAAACATACCTTCTTTTAATATAATCCCTTCATTTTTTTTTCCATAATGTAAAACACTAGGACTGTCATGAAAAACTCTTCCAATACCATGACCACAAAAATCTCTAACTACAGAATATCCTTTTTTTTCAGAAAAACTTTGTATAGCATAACCTATATCTCCTAATGTTGCTCCAGGCTTGACTTGCTCTATACCTTTCCACATAGCTTCAAAAGTGTTTTCTACTAGTTTTATAGCTTTTATACCAGGCTTGCCTACCCAAAACATTCTACTAGTGTCTCCATGCCACCCATCCAGAATCACAGTAATATCAATATTTAGAATATCGCCATTTAATAAAACTTTATCTCCAGGGATACCATGGCAAATTACATGATTGATAGATGTACATATTGATTTTGGAAAACCTTTATAGTTTAATGGTGCTGGTATAGCTTTGTTTTTTATAATAAAGTCATAACATTTTTTATCAAGAAGTTCAGTTGTGACCCCAGGTTCAACATATGGAGTTATATAATCAAGTACTTCTGCTGCTAGTTTACCTGCTTTCCTCATAGAAACTATATTATTTTTATCATGAATCATTACGCCTGTTTCTTGATCTACATACATTTTTATTCCAATAAATTATCTATTAGTTAATAGTTGAATATTTTTTCCAATATTTATTGCATCACTACTTAAAATAGTATCTATACAAATAACTTCAACCCCAGCTTCAAGAGCATTATAAAACTCTTTAGCATATTCTTTATCTATATCCTCAGCAATTTTAAAATACTTACAGTCATTCCTTTGAATTAAATAAAGCATTACAGCTCTAAGTCCAGATTTGGATACTAAAGATAATTCTCTTAAGTGTTTAGCGCCTCTTATCGTAACTGCATCAGGAAACTCAGCAACTTCTAATTCTCTCGAAAGATGAACGTTTTTTATTTCTACATAACAATCTTTTTTATTATTATCTTGAAGCAGTATATCAATTTTAGAATTAGTACCGTATTTTACTTCTCTTTTTAAGTCAGCATAATTGGTTAGTTCTTTAATTTTATTTTTTATAATGGCTTCTTGAATAATTTTATTTGGATTATGAGTGTTAATACCAATTATAGTTTTATCCTTTTGAACAAGTTCCCAACTCCATTTGAGTTTTCTTTTAGGGTTATTACTTTTTGATAACCAAGAGGTAACCCCTTCTTCAGTTACCCCCAGCATTGCACCAGTATTTGCACAATGCGCGGTAACTAATGATCCATCCTCTAAAATATGATCACTGAAGAATCTTTTATATCGCTTTATAAATTTAGCTTTGACAAGTTTACTCGAGAAATCCATATAATATATTATATGGCTAGAAAAAAAATGGTCTATAATTATTTAAATTTAAAGGGATATTATGAAAAATAATGATATAAAAAGTCTTTCTTCAGCATGTATTTTAGTTATTGGCAACGAAATTCTGTCAGGTAGAACAGAGGATAAAAATATTAATTTTATAGCTAAAAGATGTGATAAGATTGGTGTTAGTGTTAATGAGGTTAGAATTATTCCTGATGAGCCAAAAATTATAAAAGATACAGTACTTACTTGTCATAAAATTTTTGATTATGTTTTTACTACAGGAGGCATAGGACCAACTCATGATGATATCACTACGGAGTGCATTGCTAGCGCTTTTAATCTTGATATAGAAATTAATGCAGAGGCGCTTAAAAGATTAAAACACCATTATGGAAAATTAAAAGTTGAACTAAATGAGTCAAGAATAAAAATGGCAAAAATTCCAAAGGGAGCATTATTGATTGATAACCCTGTTTCGTCTGCTCCAGGCTTCATCGTAAAAAATGTATATGTTTTACCAGGTGTACCTAAAATTTTACAAGCAATGTTTAATGGTTTAGAGGATAAAATTAAGGGAGTAACAAATATTATTTCTAAAAATATTATTGTTCATAGTCCTGAAGGAGAAATAGCAGATTTTTTAGAAATTATTCAAAATGATTATAAAAATGTAAGTATTGGATCTTATCCTTATTTTAGGCCTCCAGAGGTTGGTACAAATATTGTATTAAGGTCAATAAATAAAACTTTAATTAATGAGGCTTCTATTGCAATTTGTGCAAAATTGAAGGAATATAAAATTCAGTTTGAAGATACATGAGAATTAACGGGAGGAAACTATGGGTAATACAAATTCAAATACAGTGCCAGAAAATTTAAAAAAGTTAGAAGCTTTATATGAAAAATTAGAAAGAGATCCAAATTTAGAAAAGGCATTTTTAACTGATAAGAAAAAATTTCTGGAAGACCACGGTTTTAATGAAGAAGAAGTAAATAACTTAATAAATGATCTACAAAAAGAAAGAATTGCTGAGTTATCATCAGTTCTTAAAGAACAAGAAGAAAAGTTAAATTAGTATTTATTAAGAGCGTTCATAAATTTATTAAGCAGCTTCATACATAGATACGGCATCCTTTAATTTTAATTCTCTTGGATTATTTACTAACAACCTCTCTTTTTTCATAGCGACTTCTGCTAATTTGGGAATGTCGTTACTAGTAATACCTACGTCTTTTAGGCATTTAGGTATTTTCAAATCTGCTATTAATTCTTCTATTCCTATTATGAAATCATCAATTGTAATTTTTTTTCCAATTAATTGTGGTAAACAATCTTCTGCAATTTAACAATACATATTTTCTGCTTTTAAACTATTAAATTGTAAAACCTTAGATAAAACTAATGAGTTAGATAAACCATGAGGAACATGAAATTTAGCGCCAATTGGGTAAGCTAAAGCGTGGACTGCAGCACACGGAGCATTAGCAAAAGCCATACCAGCTAACATGGAGCCTAATAACATATTTTCTCTAGCTACTCTATTTTTGGGTTCGTTTACTACTATGCGTAAATTTGACCCTAATAGAGTTACTTTCTAAAATAGTACAAAAAATATTACACATTTTAGCCATATCATTTAACCAATAATTATAAAAATTATTATCTAGTGAATTAGTAAAATATTATTTTTACATCACTCATAATAGTATCTTAGGTGCAATAAAGGCAAAAAATAATCCTGTAAGAAACATAAGTAAAGAAATTATATAAATATATATGCTTATTTTTCTTAATTTATTACATAACTTTGCTGCCATTGGGTCAATAGGGCAAGGAGCATTTCTATTAACC
>Ga0209631_10001120_pt1 | contig 35379 bp, 41 predicted proteins | sample COG_08_FD_184752 | JGI IMG/M metagenome (GOLD analysis project Ga0209631, IMG submission 184752) | Pelagic Microbial community sample from North Sea - COGITO 998_met_08 (SPAdes) (version 2) | ecosystem: Environmental > Aquatic > Marine > Neritic zone/Coastal water | place: Helgoland, sampling... | reverse complement strand
AGCCGGAGACGTTCACACGGGAGGAGGTAAGCGAGTGGCTTGAGCGCAAGTTAGTGGAGCAAGGCACTTTCTTCAAACAGGTAGTCAATAAGGAGGCTTCTCAAGTGTTGGAGGAGTTGATTGCGGAGATAGGGGGCAACAATGAGTAAGGAAGAGGGATACGCCAGAATTCACCGCCGCCTCTACAAGAACAAGGATCTAAGGACGTTTTGGGAGCAGTCAGCTTTTGTTTTTCTGTTCGCACAAGCGGAATGGAAGGATACGGAGATCACCATGAAATCAGGCGAAACGGTACTGGTTAAACGTGGTGATCTACTAACTTCTGAGCGTTGGTTAGCGAGTAAATTGGACGCCACAAGAAGGCAGATTAGAGGCCTTTTAGACCACCTAGAAGAGCGGACCATGGTGGTCCGCAAAAACGGACCAGCCGGAACCGTGCTAAGTATATGTAAATATGAAGAATATCAGGCTGACGCCGAAAAAGCGGACCACCCAAAATCAAAAAAGCGGACCAATACTAAAGAATATAAAAATAAACCCCCTATAGTCCCCCTTGGGGGGACGTTCAATTCAGGTTCTTTTGGTAGTGGTGACTGCATTGAAGAGCGAGTTCAAAAGGTAATCGAAAGCCTGGAGAAAAGACGCAAGGCGTCTGACTTCGAGAAAGTTGGTTACAAGGCAATCCCAAATCCAATGCCGGAGAAGATTTGTTCTTTGGACTGGAAAGAAGCTTGTGAAAAGAAAGTCGCTGATAAGCTGCTTTTCAAGGTTGCGGAATTCGAGGGAATTGAAGTTAGGAGATCAGCGTAATGGAAGCACAAACAGTATTGCCAGGGGCAGAAGCCCCACTGGCTGTTTTGGATCGTGAGCCGCCCCACAACTACGAAGTCGAAGCAGGATTGCTTGGCGCAGTTCTTGCGAACAACCAAGCCCTAGAAAAGGTTTCTGATTTCCTGGAGCCGGAGCATTTCGCAGAGCCAGCCCATGCCAGAATTTACGATGCAGTTTGCAGGTTAATCGAACGAGGCCAAGTCGCTGATTCAGTTCAACTTGCTCATGTGTTCAACGATGACGAAGGCTTGAAAGAAGTGGGTGGCTCTGCCTATCTAGCCGAGCTTCAATCCTCCATTGTTTCAATCATCAACGCCGCTGACTATGGGCGGACAATCTTCGACCTCTACAAGCGCCGTGAGCTTATCGAGTTAGCTGATGAAGTGGCGAACGGGGCCTATGATTGTTCGCCAGGAACATGGGCAGACCAGCAGATTGAAGAGGCAGAAGGGAAGTTGTTCAAACTTGCTGAACAAGGGGACGTTGGCAAGCAGGTCAAGAGCTTTGACAAGGTTCTGTCGCAGTCCCTAAAGAACGCCGAGGCGGCGTTAAAGCGAGATGGTTCAATGGTTGGGATATCGACGGGCCTGATTGACCTAGACAAGCTTCTAGGAGGCCTTGCCCCATCAGATCTGATCGTGCTTGCAGGCCGCCCTGGGATGGGCAAAACCGCACTGGCTACGAATATAGCCTTCAGTGCTGCACGAGACGGTGCGTCGGTTGCGTTCTTTTCTTTGGAGATGTCTTCAGACCAGCTGGCGACAAGAATGATGTCGGAGCGAGCAGAGATCCCATCAGAGAAAATCAGACGTGGCGAGATTTCAAACAAAGATTTCTCTAAGGTGGTCGCCGCAAGCAGGGACATGGAGAGCCTTCGTTACTTCATTGATGACACTCCAGCCTTGGCCGTTTCAAGCCTGAGAGCGAGAGCGAGACGCCTAAAGCGCCAACACGGCATTGATCTAATTGTTGTGGATTACATTCAGTTGATGCGCGGCGGAACAGGGCGGCGTTCTCAAGAGAATAGAGTCCAAGAGGTCACAGAAATCACCATGGGCCTGAAAGCCGTTGCAAAGGAGCTTAACGTTCCTGTCATAGCCCTATCTCAGTTATCGAGGCAAGTAGAGAACAGAGAAGATAAACGCCCCCAGCTGGCAGATTTGAGGGAGTCAGGGTCAATTGAGCAAGACGCTGACATAGTGATGTTTGCTTATCGGCCTGAATACTATGAAGGCAAAGCCGAGCCTGAGCAGAAATCAGGAGAGAGTGATTTTGATTTTCAATCACGCTATGAGGCGTGGCGGGTGAGGATGGACCACTGCCGTGGGATAGCAAAGGTTATCGTTGGCAAGTCGCGTCATGGGCCAACCGGAGAAGTCGAGTTAGCGTTCACCGGAGAATTCACAAGGTTCAGCAACAGCACAAGGAGACCGGCAGATGCATGATCATTTAATCCGGTCGCCTAGCCTTCACAAGACAACGGTTAACGATTGCATCGGCTTTATCGTCAAGTCTGCAATGTCAGTTCATGCTTGCAATCGGCAGCAAGCGATTAGGCATCTGTCCACGCTGATAGAAGTAGAAGCAGGGAGAGCAACACCTGACAGCGTTCAAGAATTCGCTCGTGAGGTTGAGATTTCGGAGAGAAACAAGCTTGCCAAAGGGGTAGGGACAGCGCCCGAAATAAGCAACGTTGTCAAACTAGAGCTAAAAGCAAGCTAAATAGGAGATAGAGAGATGATCACAGAATTATCAGACAAACAGTGGGAATTAATAGCAGCAAGGGAACAAGAGTATTTCGAAATTGGCACATGCTGTGAACCTGCGGATTTCGATACCGGTGACGAAGTTCTAAAATCCTTCTATAAAAGGCTAGGTAAACCGGAGCCAATGATTCTGCACTTCAGTTCGCCGTTAATGTGTGAGTTGGCTTGTGGCTTCATATTTGACAGCCAGCTTCGCGGCCAGCTTTACAGCCAGCTTTACAGCCAGCTTGACAGCCAGCTTTACAGCCAGCTTCGCAGCCAGCTTAGCAGCCAGCTTGACAGCCAGCTTGACGAATCGAATAAACGGTTTCTGCATAACCGTTGGGGTGGCCAGCAATGGTGCGCCACAGAAGCCTATTTTGGAGCTATGCCCCTAATAGGCGTCATCTTCGAAGAAGATGGTTTAGCTTTACTGCAAGAATGGGACAAGCTAGCGAGATCCGTTTGTTGGTGGGCGGCCTGGGACGGCTTGGCAATTGTTAGCGACCGCCCAAGAACGGTGCGTTTTGAAAATGGTCTTCTTCACTCAGAAAAGGGCAAGGCTGTAGAATTTTCCGATGGCTGGGGGGTATCCTCCTGGTTCGGGACCATCATCCCAGATCATTGGTTAGAAAGTGGTCTAGACCCGATGGAGGTCTTGAGGACGGAGAACGCGGAACAAAAAGCGGCAGGCTGTCAGATCATTGGATGGCCAACAATGCTATCTCACCTTGATCATAAGGTTATTGACAGTGAAGAAGACCCGCAAAAAGGAAGTCTAATAGAGCTTAGTTTGGAAGGACTGCCAGAGCCAGAGCTTTACCTAAAATTTAATTGCCCAAGAAACGGTGAGATGATGGAGGGTGTTAATAAACACGAACTGAGCGTAAAAACTGTAATGGCAGCTCACGCTTGGAAGCAGAATATCCCCTTAGAAATGTTTAACTATCCAACACAAAGGACGTAAAAATGATTGAAAATATCAAAGTAAAATACATCCATGCCCATGGTGAAGTTAATTTTTTCAAAATCACAGAAGGCGGCATCGACTTGAAAGACTATGTTGATCTGACAGAAGTGAACGAGAGCGGCGACTACATTGTCGGCCACTCCGAAAGTGGCCACCATCACCTTTTGGGGCGGGAAAGCGTGAAGGTGTTTAAGAAGAAAAGGCCAAGAAGCGAGGGAATGGAGATGCTTTACGCAGTTGTTGAAAAAGCAACGAATATAAAGCAGGACGCGGCAAACCCACACGGTTCACAAATAATCGAGCCAGGGCAATATCTCATCGGAATCTCACGAGAGTACGACCCGTTCGCACAGCAAGCCAGAAGAGTTGCCGACTAAAGTGAAGCCTAAGGTCAACTTGAGGGGTTAAGTTGACCTTAGGTAAAACACAACATCAAGATAGGAACAAAATGCCTAAACAAAGATACTCCCAAGAAGAAGCCACCTATTTAAAAAACTGCAAAGGAGAGTTGACTAAAGAACAGATGGCGGAAGAGCTAACCAAGCTAGGTTACAACAGAACACCAGATTCAGTTAAGTATTATTGCCAATCGCATAAAATAAAGATGCACGATGATCGCCCAGTATTCCTCAAGAAGCTAACGAAAGATCATGTAGAGTGGCTGAAAGAAGCAGCACCGGCACAATGCAGGGATGACTTATACAGGAATTTCAAGGGGGAGTTCTCCCTAGGAATGTCCCGCAATCGTTTCAACGATGATTGCAAGCTGCACAATATCCCACCGTTTGATAAGCAGATTTCAAACAGCAAGGTAGCAAGCCGCGCTTCTATTCCGTGGAAGCCGCGGCTCTCACGCGAGATAGAGGACCAATGGGCGGCGGCTATGTCCACGCAAGATCAACAGGAAGGCCTTGCGCAATAGCCGCTCCTTAAATGCCAAGTTCTCCAGCTTCGATATTCTGCTTCTCGATCACAACGAAGCTAACAGCGGACCGAAGGACCTCTGATTTGTGCTTGTCGCTTAAGGGGCGGTCAATCCAATACATCTCATAAACGATCTTCAAATTCGTTGCATGTTATGTTATAACGTAACGCATGAGCAAAGCTAAATCCTCCGCCTCGATCATCAATGAGATAACACCTCCTTTGAGGGAGAAGAGCGGCAAACGGCAAAGGAAATCTAAACGCCAGCAAAGAGAAGCCATTTTCGATGACCCGATCTTCGCCAAGAGAGCAAAGCAGGTCGGCAGAAACAACGCTTTAGATCCAAGGGCAAGCACCTACATAGGCAGATTGTTTCTCTCCGAAACTATCACTGAAGAGCAATATGGGGCCGCCGAGCGACTGGCGTACCTATGCGAGAGAGTTAAGAGCTGTGACGTTGCAACAAGGGTCAAGACTGCAAGCTATGGCGGCCAAGAGCAAGCAGGGCCATCATTAAGCCTAGAAGATATGGAAGCCAACTGCATAAGAGACACAGGCCGGTATAAAGAAGCGCGAGATCTCTTAGGCGGCGCACAAGGTCTTATGTGGCCACTAACAATGCAAGTTTGTGCAGGGCATAAAGAACTTCACGAATTCCAGACTGATGGGCGTGACGTGCATAAGCTAAGTATTAAACCAGAGAAGGCGCTAGAGCTGTTCCGGTCATCATTGGATAGCTTGTGTGAATACTGGAATACCGCAAAAGCAAAGCCACGCGGGGGGCAGGGGGCAAGGATTGGAGAGTGGGAGTTTGATAAGCAGTCATCCTCTACAATTATCGTTCACAGCCGTAAGTCAACAAGTGTTGACATAGCGCAAGAAACGCGGTAATGTCCGAGACATAGGATTAGCAAAGCTATCCGCGATTACACACCCTTGTTGTTCATTCAGCGGGGGTTTTTGCTTTTAGAGGCAACGACAAGCCATGTTGAACCAGTACGTCAATACTGAATACGGTGTTGGTCGGGTGACTAATCTGATTGATTGCACAGGTGACGAGACTGAAGAGACTTCAGAGGCCGTTACTCTTGTGGCGCGCTTGGAGAGCGGGAAGTGGTTCACGGGCTTCCTGGAAGAAGTTCGCTTAATAACAGTTCAATAGGTAGATAAGACAAATGGCATACGCCAAATATTATCAGCACAGCGGCGCTGCAATGGATCAGACCGGGCAACCGACATTAACAGCGCAAGAACCTTATGCGTCCAGACATGTAGAGATGACTGACATCGCCACTGCGCAAACAAGTGTAGAGCTGGCGAGTTCAGTTGTTGCTATTCAATCGGACGCAGCGTTTTACATCAGGTTTACGAACGTGAGGAAGGGTGACGCTGTGCAAGTTGTCAGCACTGATGATCCTTACTACACGCAAGACACGCTTCATCTGTTCGCCGGTGTTTCGGGTATGCAATTCTCAATTATCGCTAAGTCATAAGAACATGCCAGCTCCTAAAGGGAACGACTACGCCTCTTCTTATGATGAGGGTAAGCACCCCGACCAAATTAGAAAGATGTGTGAGCGCGGCTTGACGAACGACGAGATAGCTGATGTGTTGGATGTCGATAGGTCCACTCTCTACAGATGGGCTGCTAATCACCAGAAAGTTTGCGACTCCCTAAAAGTGGGCAAGGCAGTTAGCGACAACAGAGTTGAACGATCTCTTTATGAAAGGGCTATGGGATACACCCATGAAGAGGACAAGATATTCCAGCACAATGGCGAAGCGGTCGTTGTCCCAACGGTTAAGCACTACCCCCCAGACACAACGGCGGCGATCTTCTGGCTAAAGAACCGTAGGCCAGAACAGTGGCGTGACAAGCAAGAGATTGAACACACCGGTGATGGTCTTGCAGAGGCTATGATGGCAGCACAGCAGAGACTGAATGGCAAGTCTGACTGACGCGGACCTAGAACTGGTCGCTAAACTTCAAGAGTTCCGCTTTGACCCGCTAAACTTCGTTCGTTACGCCTACCATTGGGGTGACGGTGACTTAGCCAGTCAAGAGGGGCCTGACGAATGGCAGTCTGATCTTTTGCGGACTATAGGCGAAAAAATGGAAGCTTCATCCAGTAATGCGGGTGAGGCGGTTCGTATCGCGGTCTCTTCAGGGCATGGCTCCGGTAAGTCTGCCGTGTCTGCGTGGATAAATCAATGGTTCATAGCTACGAGGCCGAATTGTGCGGGTGTTGTTACTGCAAACACTAAAACGCAGTTAGAGACTAAGACGTGGCGCGAGATGTCGGTTTGGCACAAGCGTTTGATATGTGGCCATTGGTTCGATTGGACAGCAACTAAATTTGCTGCTCAGGAGTCCCCTGAAACTTGGGGCGTTTCTGCAATTCCTTGGTCAAAAGAACGGCCAGAAGCATTTGCGGGTCTTCACGCTAAAGACGTTATAATGACGTACGATGAGGCATCAGCCATTGATGACTCTATCTGGGATGTCTCAGAGGGCGGCTTGACCACTGATTCGGTTCTTTGGTTAGCATTTGGAAACCCAACGCGGAACACAGGCCGGTTTCACGCTTGCTTTAACAAATATCGGGCGCTTTGGAACGGCTTCAAGGTTGATACCCGTAAAGCGAAGATGGCCAATAGTGCGCAAATTGCACAGTGGCTCAAGACTTACGGTGAAGACAGCGACTTCTTTAAGATCCGCGTAAGGGGAGAGTTCCCTAGGTCGGGGTCTAATCAGTTCATTACACAAGAACTGGTAGATGCGGCGGTTGAGCGTGATGCCGAGCCTGATGGTGGTGCATTGGTTGTTGGCATTGATGTTGCCCGTGAAGGCCTAGACCATAGCTGTATCGTCGTCAGGCGCGGCAACAAAGTCGAACACATTGAGAGGCACCACGGGCTTGATGGTCCGCAATTGGCCAATGTGGTTGCGGCAATCGTAAACAGGATTAAGCCTGATGCGATCTTTATCGATAAGATCGGGGTCGGGGCTTCGCCTTATGACCATCTTCGGCTGATGGGCTTTGATGTCATTGGGGTTGTTAGCAGTAACAATGCGACTGATGAGCAGACTTATTTCAACCTCAGAACCGAGTTAGCAGGCAAGACGAGAGATTGGCTAGAGACGGGCTCTATTCCAGACGACCGCCAGTTAATCGACGATCTGACAAGGCTTGAATATGGCTTTGATGGAAAAGGGCGCTTTCAGCTGGTGTCGAAAAAAGACACAGCTGGCCCTTCGCCAGATACATATGACGCGCTCGCTATGACATTTGCGCGACCAGTGGCGAATGCTTTGGCTAGCGCAATGATCGCACACCACAGACAAGTTAAACGGCCTTCACGGCAAAACATCGGAACAACAAGGCGATAACATGGGCGATTTTAAGAAACTGATGGGTGTCCAGGAGATAAAAGAGATAGCTCCACGGATTGAAATGCCTGACTTGTCAGATCAGGCAGCAAGGGAAGCAGAAGAAGAGCGACTAAGGCAAGCTGCTTTAGGCGGTCGGAGTTCAACAGACCTCCGCGAAGCGGGCGTTAAATTCACAAAAACAAGGCTTGGGTAGTGGACGATAACGGCAAAGCTCTTTGTAAGGCAGGCGACACGCTCTTTGAGCAAAAAACGCATGTCTTGCACTTATGGGAAGAGCTTGCCCAAAACTTCTATCCAACAGGTGGTGGCTTTACGACTGAGTTCCAGTGGGGCAGAGATTACGCGGCGAACTTATTTGATTCCTATCCTCTGCTTATCGCCAGGGAGCTATCAAACACGGTTGGCGCTGTCACTAGGCCCATGGGGCGATTGTGGTTCGGGTCCGGTGTCAACAGAGATGTCACACCGTCTGAGGCTGACGCGTTAAGCGTGATGACAGAGATCCATTATGACGTTCAAAATGATCGGTCCACAGGAATTGAGCGCGTAAAGCGTCAAACCGATGCTGACATAGCCGTGTTTGGCAATTGTGCGACATACACAAGGCCCTCACCTGATAGAAGTCACCCAATATCTATAGCGTGCCATTTGAGGGATATCGCTTGGCAAGATGGAATGAACGGTGAAGCCGACCGCGTGCATTATAAAATGCATATGGATGCCGTGTCTGCCTTTAAGTTCTTTGGCAAAGATGCAAAGCTTCACCACGACATCAAAGAAGCAGCAGACAAGCACAAAGACACTAAATTCGAATTCCGTCACGTAATGATGCCAGTTGAGGATTACGAATACTACAAGAAGCCCCCTAAAAAGGGCGCTTATGTTTCTGTTTTCTACGACGTAAAACACAAAATGATCGTTGCTGAGCAATCGGCAGACTTCTTAAGGTACTCTATCGGTCGTTGGAACCGTGTAGCTGGCAGTCAATACGGCTATTCGCCTGCCTCTTTGATAGCGTTACCTGATGCTAGAACACTCCAACAGATCGGTTATATACTGCTTACGGCAGGTGAGCGGGTTGTTGACCCTCCGATGGTCGCAACCGATCAGGCTACCAAGTCAGGAATCGACCTGCTGCCAGGTGGGATTACCTACATTGATAGAGATTACGATGAGCGAACAGGGAACCCAATCCGGCCCATAGAAATGGGCAAGGGTTTGCCGTACGGCTTTGAAATCAAAGCTGATGCGCGCTCAATGCTCACAGAGGCTTTCTTTCTGAACAAGCTTAAGCTGCCAGATGGCACAGCCAAGACGGCCTATGAGACACAAGAGTTGGTTCAAGAGTACATGCGATCAAGTGCGCCTGTCTTTGAACCTCTGCAAGTGGACTACAACGCTCGTATGCTGGAGACCGAGTTCAACACTCTTGTAGAGCTAGACACGTTCGGCGACATTCTCCCACCGTCATTGGGCGGGGAAGAGGTCAAGTTCACATTCTCCAATGAATTGCAGGACAGCTTGTCCCGCTCTGAGGCCACGAGATTTAGCGACCTAAGCCAACTGCTGGCTACTTCTATACAGCTTGATCAATCATTGCCAAGCCAAGTTGAAGTCGTGAAAGGTTTCAGAGAGGCGGTTAAGTCAATCGGAGCCGAGAAGTGGCTTGTTGAGGAAGACCAAGTTCAACAGCCACAGATACCACCTGAAATGATGCAGGCGTTAGCACAAGGAGCCGATGAACTTGCAGCATAAACCTTATGCACCCGTGCAGACTGTTGAGAAGCCCGGTGCCTTCGAACTAGCGCACGTTCTGCACAACGACATTCAGGCAGTTGCACGCGGCGAAGCATCAAAGGACGCACAACAGCGCGCCATGAAGGCGATTATAGAGGTTGTGTGCAGAACCTACGATATGAGCTACTTCCCAGAATCAGACAGGGATACTGCTTTTGCTGAAGGCCGACGCTTTGTAGGCAATCAGCTCCTAAGAATCATCAAAACCAACTTGCCCGTGAAAGGATAACAAGTGCCCGAAGAGATCCAACAAGCTGCTGAAGCGGCCCCAGAAGTACAACCAGCGCCAGAAGCGGCACCCGCTGAATTCAGTTGGCCTGACGATTGGGCCGCACGTCTAGCAGGAGACGACGACAAGGAGCATAAGCACCTTATCGGGAAGGGCTGGAAGGACCCTTCAGACGTTTTCCGTGGCTACAGAGAGCTTGAGAAAAAGTTATCAAGCGGCGACTTCGTTGCAAAGCTGCCAGAAAACCCAACCGACGAGCAGTTATCAAACTGGCGTGCCAAGCAGGGAATCCCCAACGAACCGTCTGAATACATGGAAATGGGCGAAGACGTTCCAGAAGAAACAAAAGCAATGCTTGGGCAATTCTTCGATACGATGCATGGAGTCAATGCAACGCCTGACGTTGTTAAAGCGGCAATGGAATTTGTCGATAATTTTGGCGAAGGCCTGAAGGATCAAAAAATCCAAGCGGTTGCAGCCGCAGCGGAAAAAGCAAAGTATCAGCTAGTCGAAGAGTTTGGCGCTGATCGGTTTGAGCCAATGAAAGGGGCGATCACTAAGCTTGTCCAAGAACACGCGGGGCCAAGAGTAGAAGGCGAAATGCATCCTGTACTTGACCTGCAGCTTGCAGATGGGACGGTGTTAGGGGATAGCCCTGAATTCTTCCGAATGCTAGCGCCTTTGGCTCAAGAGAGATATGGGGACGAGCTGCATATTGCGTCTAATCCTGGCGTAATAACCTCGGCCAAAGAAGAGTACGACAAGCTAATGAGCCTGCAAGAAAAAGACCCAAAAAAATATACATCAGAAGAGGTCCAGAAGCGGATCAAGGAAATCACTCCACTAGCCTTCAAGGGCGCAGCATAAAGTCGACCCGATATTACAGGATCGCAGGAGGGGAGTTTTCAGCTCCCCTTTTTCTTTTAGACAATTTACCGGCGCGTAAACCTTACGAGGACCGCGCAACCATTCAAATTAGTCAACAAAATCAGCCTTCTAGAGACCCCTTTCGAGGGAAAAGCGAAGGAAAGGCACTTATCTTTCAATTCAATAGAGGAATAGAAAAGTGTCAGCACACTATCTTACTCATTACCGCCAGGAGTTTGTGAACGCATTCTCTAACTCAGGCGGACTATTCGACGGCACATACGTCGACGAAGCGGAAATCAACGGCAATACGGCTAAGTTCCTTGTGGCAGGCGCTCCGCCTGAGATGGTAACCCGACAGGGTAACGGCCTAATCCCATCTGTTAATCCATCAGACACACAACCTACGATCACTCTGGAGGAAAAGCACTACAAAGAGACTAAGAAGTCTTTTGATATCGTTAATGGTCAGGCTGACCAAAGAATGATTATGCAAAATCGAGCGGCCAAGGCTGTTCGGCGTGAAGGTGACTCAGTTATTCGAGACACGCTTACGGGCGCAACCAACCAGTTCAATGGAGGCACGGCGCTTACGGCTGTCGTGCTCGGCGATGTCACTAAAATCCTCGCAGAACTGTATAACAATGAAATCGACGATGACGGCAATATTTATTGCGCTTGGTCGCCTAAAGTTTGGGCGCAGCTTCAGCAGATCCCGGCTTTTACAAGCTCGGAATATGTGAGAGACGGCGTTCTTGAGGGGCCGCAGCAGGAGAGGCGGCGCTGGATGAATGCGGTTCACTTCATGGACGTGCGCGCAGCAGGCAAAGACACGGCTGCTTGTAAAAATTACATCTGGCATCGTGACTCTCTTGGCTATGCGAACAACCTTCTTCCTGGCGAAGACGGTTATGCGGCTGGCTTCAATAGCGAGGACGCCTACAGCTACGTTCGTGGCTCTGTGCATCACGGGGCTTCAATTCTGCAACAAGCGGGCATTCTCGAAGTCCTCTTTGACGAATCTTAAGGAGTTACCATCATGGCATATGATGCAACAAAACTAACGCTTATGGCGAACGGTCAGGCGGCAGGAGCCCCACGTTTGTGGTTCCTTGATACCGTCGACACAGGGGCGACGGTCAACACGGATGCCTATATCTCAGACGGCGCAAGCCGTGGAATGGGTGTTGGTGATCTAGTGATGTGCGTCCATCGGACCTCTTCTTCCAACAGCCTGCCCGCAGACTTCCGGCAATACATCGTGCTGTCAGTGGGCGCGACATCCGTCGATTTATCTGACGGTTCACAAATTGGCGTCGGTGACGCGGATTAATCTTGGCGAGAGGGGGGACGCCCCCTCTTTCCTTTAAGGAATGCATAATGACTTATTACGGACCAAAGAAGCTTTCCCCAAATACAACGCGCAACTTCACTGTTGAGGTTGAGGGCAACGTTGACCAGGCGTCACTGGTTGACCCTCGATTTTGGCGAAACGTTCAACAATCTTTGAGCGTGGGTGACTTGGTGGAAGTCCGCACTAAAGATGATTCAGCAGACGCACTTATTCGAGTGGTTGAAAATGGGCAATCCGGCGTTATCGTTCGCGTGTTGCGTGCGTACTTCAACACGTTTGACGACCTCGCCGAAGGGCTTGAGGTTAAGTGGACAGGCCCTAACACAAAGTGGGCAATTCTGCTGGGTGGCGAGAGAATGGCCGACAACATAACAGACAAAGCGGTGGCTTATGCAATGGCACATGAGCTGATGCAGCCGACCGAAGGTGCCGTCAACTGATGGCCAAGCAGACGCTGTTTCCTACCAAGAAGAATGGGTAGAGTTGCGTTATGGCGAAGCTTGATATTTACAACGACACTTTAAACCTTTTAGGTTTCTCGCCCCTTGCGTTGATAACAGACGACGTTGAACCACGCTATTCAATGGATGCTGTCTTTGAAAGCTCCGTTAAGCGGCTCTATGAAGAGCACGATTGGAACTTTGCCACTAAGACAGAGATCTTAAGCAAGAACGCTGTTTATTCAGAAGGAGGCGCAAGCGAGCATCCTTTCTGGAAGTACGGCTTCGATAAGCCTTCTGGCTGGGTAAAAACGATCAAAGTAGGGCGGCTAGGTTGTGAATCCAAATATTTAGATCAGGGCGGCAAGCTCTATGGTAACGAAGAGACGCTATATCTAATTTACGTCAACTTACCGACAATCGACGACGCGCTAACCGCCACTTGGCCGGAATATTTTAAATCGGCACTTTCCTATTTGATGGCGTGGAAATCGGCTAACAGGTTGAATTCATCTTTGTCAACCGCTCAGAACTTCCGCGTGGGATACATCAAAGAGCTAAAAGAAGCACAGAGCGAAGACAGCGCAAACAGTGACGTGATTCGGCCTCGCTTAACTTCTTTGGTTGCCGCTCGTTCTGGTGGTCGCATGGGGCGTATAAACCGCGAAAATGGCTAAAGTTAACGCTCCTCTACTCGGCTTTACCGCAGGCGTGATTTCGGAGAAGGGACTAGCGCGCATTGATCTTGACAAGATGCGTCTCGCTCTCTCCGAAAGCACTAACTTCTTGGCTACAACGCTTGGCCCTCAAAAGATGCGACCGGGTCTTGAGTACGTGTCAGAAGCGAACTTAAGCAGTGCTGCCGGCTCAACGTCAACAGTGAAGATAATCCCCTTCGCGGTTGATAGAACAACGAAGTATTTGGTTGAGCTAACCGACCAAAAAGCACGCTTTCTTGAAGAAGGTGTACCTATCCAGAGAAACGGCGCTACCTTTACAATCGCTGATGGGGATTTTGGCTCTATATCTGGCTGGACAACCTTTGTTGATGCGGATGGCACGGCAACGGTGTCCGGTAACATCTTGCGCCTGACGGCCTCCCATAATGGCAGGGCAGGGGTTAGGCAGCAAGTCACATTGACCGACAGTGGTGATGAACACGGCATTACAGTTGATGTTCGTCGTGGTCCTGTTTACCTCAAGGTAGGTACAGCCGCCGGTGCAGATGATATCAAGAGAACCATTGCTCTTAATACTGGCGTGCATTCTATCGGCTTTACTCCCACAACTGACTTTTGGGTTGAGCTTTATTCAACAGACCCTAAAGTCCAAAGGCAGGTTAATAGCGTAACAGTTGAAACAGCGGGGCCTATTGTTGTTGACGCGCCTTACATTCAGGCCGATTTATTTGAAATAAACTGGACGCAATCAATCAGCGTTCTCTATCTTGCGCACGGCTCATACGCCCCTCACAAAATCACCTCTTCTTCCGGCAATAGCTTTGGTGTAGAGCTGTTCGACTTGAGGGACGGTCCTTTTCTTAATCCCGGGTCAAATTATGTGACCATAAACACGGGGAACACGGTTGGCAACTCGACGCTTACGGCATCTGAGAGCATATTTGCCGACGGGCATTTAGGCTCATTGTGGCGATTGACACATGACAGAAAAGCGACATCGTACACCTTCACAAGTGATAACCAGTCCACAGGCTACATTAAAGTAACGGGAAGAGGCACAGCAAGAGATCTTCGCGTTTCTCTGACCTCCTCAGATTGGACAGGAACGACGGTTCATCTAAAGCGGGCGTTTGGCGTTCCAACTGGGTTTTCAACTTGGAAGTCGTTCACCGCCAATGAAGGTGGTTTGCACAACGACGCTTTTACCGAAGAGACGGTTTATTACCGTCTTGAAATCGATGATAGCGGCTATGGTTCTGCGATTGTAACTGCAAAGCTGGAGTATGACGGAGCGGAGCAATCAGGCGTTGCCCGTGTTGTCGAGGTTGGAAGCGGTACTTCCGTTACAGTAGACATTATTAGTCAATTTGGGCATTCAATAGAGACTTCGATTTGGCAGGAGTCTGCTTGGTCTGACTATCGAGGTTGGCCGGTTGCGGTGACCTTTCACGACGGTCGGCTTATGTGGGTTAAAGGGTCTCAGGTTTGGGCTTCAGAGACAGACAACTTCTCTTCATATGACGTGACTAAAGCAGGAGATTCCGCTCCGTTTAACCGATCTTTCGGTTCCGGCTCTGCACAAGATGCTGTTTGGATCATGTCGCTCCAAAGGTTGGTAATTGGGACAACCGGAGGGGTTTATTCCGTTCGTTCGTCCTCTAGAGACGACCCCTTGACTGCTAATGACTTCACTGCACGCCTCGTCTCAACTGAGACGTGCGCCTCAATCCCGCCTGTAAGAATTGGGAATTTCGGCTTCTTTGCGCAAGAAGGCGGTAGAAAGTTGCTTTCTGTTAGCTACAGCTTTGAAGCAAACGACTTTACAGCGACCGACCTATCAGAACTTAATCCAGACATTCTAAAGAGCGGCATTAAATCAATGGCCGTTCAACACCAGCCAGATATCAGAATTCATTGTGTATTGAGTAACGGTAAAGTGGCGGTTCTGAACTTCAAGAAAGACCAGTCTATCCAAGGATGGACAGAGATAAACACGACGGCGCTAGACGTAACCAAGACCGATCTGATTGAAGATGTTGCTATCCTACCGGAGGGAGACAACGATCAAATACACTACCAGACAAACAGAGAGATCAATTCAGTAGAGCGCCGATATACTGAGAGAATGGCGAAAGAGACAGAAGCCGAAGGTGGCGACAGCAACCGAATAATGGATTGTTTCATCTATCAGAATCTCGGAAGTGCTCAAACAAATGTGACAGGTCTTACCCACTTAGCGGGGCGTGAGGTGATTGCCTGGGCGGATGGGGCGGCCAGTCTGACGATTGGATCAGAGGACCGGGTTGAGAGCAACCAAATTCAAATACCGGCAGCCTCCCAGCTGGTAGCTGTAGGCCTGCCTTACAAAGCGCGAATGGTTACACCGAAGCTGACCTATGGCGCGGAGATGGGGACGGCTTTAGCGCAGCGTAAGCGGGTTCCGAAGCTTGGTATGATTCTATCATATGTGATTCTAGAGGGCATTAGAATTGGCGCTAGAAAAATGATTGGTCAAGTAATGGCTGACGGCGATTTAAGGAAAGCAGCCACAACGATTGGCGGAAAAGCTGTTGCGGATAACACTTTATTTGAAAATCTAGACTATGATGCCTTTTCTCTCGACAGCGATTTCGACACTGATTGTAGGGTTGTGGTTGAATGCTCCGCTCCTTATCCCGCCACAATACAAGCGCTCATTCCTCAGATTGTGACAAATGATCGAGGTTAGCACTCTTACAATGGATGATATCAGGCAGGTCATTGAAGACCCAAGACTAGAGGGCCAGACGTTTTACGGTGTGAAGGTTTCACGCGATGGCAGCCCGGTCGCCTTGGGTGCCGTGTTTGGCATGCCTGAGTTTGACTGGCTGGTTTTCGAAAGACTGGGTGACGTTCCGCCTGTCACGATTGTGCGACAGGCAAAGAAGCTAATTCAGAGGCACGAGGGCAATAAACCCTTAGTTTCTGATTGCGATATGGCAATAGAGGGTGCGGATAAGCTGTTGAAACACTTAAACTTTCGTCCTTTCGAGGGCAGTTACTGGATTCATGGAGGCTCTCAATGAGTGGGCTTGAAGCGTTTGTTGCCGCGCAGGGAATGAAGATGCTAGGCAACTTGGTTCAGGGGCAAACTCAAGGCAAGAACCTTGACCGACGCGCCAAGGAGCTAAAGGCACAGGCTGGGATTGAAGCGGCTCTGGCTCAAAAGAAGGCAGAGGAGATTTTCAATCGCGGCAAAGAGTTAAGGTCAAAGCAGATTGCTCGCGCTCAAGGTGGATCAACTGACACTTCAGTATTGGCGACAATTGGGCGAACTGCACAAAAGAGCCAACGAGATGCTTTGAATGAGGTCTACAGCGGTGAGCTTTCAAGGTCCGGCTTGCTCAATCAGGCACAGGTTGCGGAAGCGAGCGCGGATCAAGCGCGGTTCGGGTCTATCATTGGCGCGACTTCGAGCGTTCTTGATGGTTACAGTTCTGCTTACGACAGGTATTCCCGCAATAAGCGTTCTGGTGTTAGGGGGTCTAGTTACCTTCATGGCTAAAATCCCAGAATACAACGGTTTCAATTCAGCTATCAATCGGTCACGTTTAAGCGGGAACGTTCAGTCAAGCGTTGGTCAGGCGCTTGTTGGATTGGGTGGCGCTGTTAGCCGACTTGATGGCGTGCTTGAAGCTGATAAACAAAGAGATCAGGCGAAGCTTGAGAAAAGCTTAGAGTTTGGTTTTGAAAAGCAACTATTAGATTTCCGTGCAGGCCAAGACGAGGCTTTGCAAAATGAGTTTAAAGAGGTTGAGCCAGGGGCGATAGGTTTTTCTGACAAGAGATTAGAGGCCTACAGAACCGAAGCTGAAAGCTTATACAAAAGAGCGCCGGAGCATTTGAAGGAACGGGCGGCATTGGTCCTTCAACAGGACACAAAGAAGCACGAGTTTAAAGCTCGCGGCCTACAAACACAGGAAAGCGAAAGATACAGTCGCTCTGTGCTTGATCAGTCAGTTGAAAAGCTAATGTCCGAGGTTTATGCGGATCCTGATAGCATTGGGGCTGCAATAGCAGACGGCCAACGCTTGATCGAAACATCTGACCTGTCGAACATAGAAAAAGACGAGCGCCGTAAGGCCTTAGAGCAAAAAGCCGTAACCACGCTAGCAGAGCGCCAGCTAGAAGACGATCCCGAGGGGCTGATTAGTAGCCTGTCTTTGCCGGAAAGCGGCACATATACGGCAGATAATTTCCATTCTCGGCATTATGAGTGGACGGATTTCAGAAACGAGCGCTTCAAAGAAGCTGAAATGCCTGCTCGCGTTGTTAAAGCACTTGACCAAGTGACCGATGAATTCGGCAAGAAGCTTAGAATAACGTCTGGATACAGGTCTAAGAAGCATAACGACCAGGTGTCGTTTTCCAAAGACAGTCGCCATTCACACGGGGACGCTATAGATATTGACCTTAACGGTCTGCCTGACAACGAGAAGGCTAGGGCTGTGTCCTTGTTTGTTAAGCATGGCGCTGTTGGTGTGGGCCATTATCCAGATGGCTCTGTGCATATAGACTTCCGCCAGGAAGAAGGCAAAGGGCCAGGCGGGCTGGCTCTCTGGTACGGTAAGAACAAAGCTTATACCTCTGGTAAGAAATGGTTCAAAACAGGCATCGAAGTTGGCCTTGATAATAGGACGAGCGTTGCAGCCGTAGGGGACAGCCGCTATTCGTCTTTGGGGCTTGGGCCCAGGCTTAAGCTTAAGGACCGTGCCTCAGCAAAAATAGCCCAACGCGACAGGCTTTATCGTGACGCTTTAAACAAGCAAAGCTTGGCCGCTTCACAGATAGCGCTTATCGCCCTTGAGCTGGGCGAAGAGCCGCCTGAAGGCGTGTCGGAAAGGGTAGTAAATCCAGAACACCAGCTTGAAATTATTAGGAGGAGAAAGACGCTAGCCAAAGAACAGCGGGCGTCTTTTGAGGACCGGTCGGACGCTGAAACCCAAGATGTAGTAGACGATCTAGAGTTAAAGATAACCCTCGGTGAGATAACAACGAAAGAAGAAATCTTAGGGTACAATATCCCTAGTAAGCCGCAAAGGCTTTTAATAGAGGCGCTAGAGGACAGGCAGGGGGATTTTTCGGCCAGAGCGTTAGAGCAGCAAAAGCTATTGGCGCGGCGCGGCATTGATCTGGACATAGAAGAAGCGTCCAGAGACATGACAGCCGAGGACACTAATAAATTGCTGACATTCTTGGAAAACGAGGGCAAGACAAGCGCCGTTAGTGACGATAAGTTTTATACAGATCTGGTCTTGCAAGCGGCTACAGACCCAGATTCTTTCTCTCAATTGAATCCTTTGGATTGGCGGGAGAAACTAGACAAGAAAGATTTTAGGGAAATGCTCAAAACGCAGGCATCTATCCTAAAAGGAGAGGGAGGGCAAACAGATATCCCAGATGTAAGCAAGCTCCGATCTGCTGCCCAGACTGCAATCGCAGCTGCTGGCTTAGACAAAGCGCAAGAGGCAAAGGTAGAGCGAAAGTTAGTTGAATGGGCAGGCCTTAACCCAGAAGCGGCGAACAACCCCGTAGAGCTACAAAAGCAAGTCGATCTTATGTTAACTGAAGTTAGCTTGAATCCTTACGGTTTTTGGATGGGCGATATAGAGGGGCGAGGCTTTGACTTCACTTTTGGAGGCGAAAAAACAAAGGAGCTTACCAGCCTTGACGCACAGGAGTTACTTGGCGGCGAACTGGAATTCAACGGACGGATTGTCCCGGAAGACGATATAAGGGAATTCATAGCGTCTTATTATGCTTCGTTCGGCTTTGAACCCTCAGTTGATGTAATCTTGCGAGGGCTTCTAGAGTCAGGAGTTTATAGATAATGGGTAAGTTCGACGAGTATATCAACGGCCTCCCAAATCCGAACAAGCCTAATCTTTCGGACCCTGGCACGAATCCTGATAGTCTCGCGGGTGACTTGGAATTAAGTGCTGCTTTCGCCTTGCCCCCCTCTGTTGTGGCCCTGGATAGAGATAACTACAGGGCGCAATTCGACAAAAGGAAAGCAGAAGCTGAATTAACAGATGCCCCAAAGACTTCCGCATGGCTTTCAAGGGACAAGAGTAACGCAAGCCTCGCTAGAGACGACATTCAGAATTTAACATGGTTCGAGAAGAACACGGGCCCAGTTGGGCGCGCTCTTGGCCGTGGTGCTAGGCGTGCCTCTGCCGTTCCTGCGGATGCGGAGTCCATGCTTCGAACGCAACAGGCCCTTGATGTAGGCAAGACACTTCAAGATCTATACAAGGAAGAACTCGACAAGGTGGGCGGCTCTACCGCTTTGCCTATGCTGCAAATGAATGCCTTTGATGTGGCTAATGTCCGCTACAAAAATATTGAGAAGGCAACAGAAGAGGACAGGGACAAGTTCGCCCAAAGAGCAGCCGAGAGAGTGGCCGACGTGGACCGCATTCTCACCAAGGCCTCTAAAATACCAATGTCGGAAATTGCTAAGACGTTCGCAGATTACGGGCTAGCGTCGGCTGACAACACGATAGCAAGTACGCTTAATGCTTTCTTAAGAGACCCTATTGGCGGTTTTGCTTTCGTTGCTGAAACAGGCGTTGAAACTGTACCAGTTCTTGCGGCAAGCGTCGCAGCCACGGCAGCTACAAGAAACCCTGGGGTCGGTGCTGTCGTGTTTGGCGGCAGCAGCGCTGCAATAGAGCAAGCTACTTCAGCAAATGAATTTCTAAAAGAGAAAGGCATAGACCTTTCAACGCCAGAAGCTGCCGCAAAAGCTTTACAAGATACAGAGCTAATGCAAGAGGCGCGAAAGCGTGGGGTTATTCGTGGCGTCACAATTGGATTAGTGGATGCTGTTAGTGGAGGCATTGCAGGAAAGCAATTGTCGTCCTCTCCGTTGGGTGAAGTTGTTTTGCAGGGCTTAGTACAGGCTATCAGCGGCTCAGGCGGTGAGGCGGCGGCACAAGTGCTTTCTGGTCAGGAGATTAACTACCAGGAAATTGTCATAGAGGGCCTAGCAGAGCTTTCCACAGCGCCCATTGAAGTTGGTGGCGTGGGTGGCCGAGCCTTCCTGAAGAGGCTTGAGGCCTCGGGAAAATCAGGAGAAAGCGCCAAGAAAATGGGCGCTATCGATAAGCAGGCTAAGAATTCGAAACTGAAAGCCCGCCACCCAGAAAAGTTTAAGGAGGCTCTTGACGCTTCTGGCTTAGCAGATGAAACATTATTTGTCCCAGCTGAGGCCGCGAATGAATACTTTCAAAGCCTAGGTTTGGAACTAAACGAAGACGTTCTAGGCGATTGGGGCGTTGATGTTGCTGACTACGAGGAAGCGCTTTCCGTTGGTGGAACTATAGCGGTTCCGGCGACTAACTACGCGTCAAACATCAGCGGCACTGACTTGCAGGGCTGGTTTAAAGACAACGCTGTATTTGATCTAGACGAAATGCCACTGAATGAGGCGACGGAATTTAACGACACAGCGGCAAGGGTTTTAGAGGAAATCCTAGTTGAGGCCGAAAACGATAGAAAGGCCAGCCAGTCCACCAAAGACAGTGAACAGCAAATTTACGATGATATTTATTCGCAATTGAGAAGTGCTGGCCAGTCTGTTGATGTGGCTGAAAATCAATCGAAAGTCTGGGCGGCCTTCTGGTCTACTGTATCAGAGCGCTATGGAGATGACGCGCTTGATTTGTCGCGTCGGTTCGGCGTTCGCATCCAAGGGCCTGCCAGCCCTGAAGCGCGGAAACGCAGTGATCTTGATCTGCAATTGAACCTTATCAGAAAAGGAAAGCAGCCTAAAAAGGGGGCTTCCCTTTTGCAGTTCCTGCAAGAAAAAGGCGGCTTGAGAGACGAGGGCGGGGAACTGTCTTCTATTGGCGCTCCTAAGTCTATCATTGCGGAAACAAGAGATGAAGCAAAGCGAGGGCAACAAAGTTTAGACGGCTTCCCAGCCGAAAGGCCTGGGGTTGATTGGGATGAGGCAGGACGTGACGCGGCGCTAGAGGGGTATTTACCCGAATTAGTCGGAGCTGCTCGCGGGAATATGGGCGGCGAAGAAATCGACTTCGCCGCTCCGTTGCTGGAAGCCATCGAAAAAGAAGTAAGTGGCGACCCTGTTTACTCTGTCAATGACCCTGCATTGAACAGCGATATAGCTGTCCTTGAAAGCAAGATAGAAGACAATGACCTTGATTTAAGCGTGCTGACTAATGACGAAGTAATAGAGGCTATTTCTAGAGGGCGTGATAAGGAGGCAGAACTTTTCCAGGCTGACCTTGCGAAAGCAAATCTTGCTGAGCTGGGGGCCTTTAAAACCAATAAGCCTGTCAAATTTAATTTTGTTCACAACACTGACTCGGCCACGGCACATTTCGGCATCCCAAACAAAGACAGCCCTTACGACCGTGGGTTCGAGCCTTCTGGGCGGTATGTAACGGCGGTCGAGAACATTCGTGAAGATCTGCCTGAAAACCTTGTGTCTGGCGAGTTGAACTTTGAAAACCCTCTTGTCGTTGACGCGCTGGATTGGAAAAGAAATTTATCGGCGGCGTTTGGTGGCGTTACGGGTAAAAAACTAAGCCAAGCGTTGATAGGCGCGGGGTACGATGGCGTCGTAACTATTGAAAAAGAAGGCACTGCTCACACTTCTGAGATCCTTGATTTAACCACCTTCGAGCCTGGCCGTGCTCTTTATCAATCAGCGCCAGCCATAAATAGCGAAGCTTTTAAAGCTTGGTTCGGCGACAGCAAAGTCGTTGATGAAAGTGGCAATCCACTGGTAGCTTATCACGGGACAAACGCTAACGTTTATTCCAGCGATTCATTTCAGGTGTTCAATACAACCGGCGAAAGGCAAGGCGCGTTTTTCAGTAGTGACAAGAGGGTCTCTGAAAGCTACGGGCAAGAAGTCATGGACGTTTACCTTAGTATCAAAGACCCCATGCTCGTTTATGCTGATGGCTCTGGGTGGGCGTCATTTGACGGCACGACAAGATTTGAGGGTGATCATGCCCCTGACAAAGAGGCAATTCACAAAGACGACATAGACTTGCTTAACAAGCTCTATGACGAACTTGTCCCGCTTTTTAGAGAGACAAGTTCGCCATCGGAATCGCCCAGCGACGGGACTCTTTCTTCTCTGGGTGTCGAACGCGCGGACGTTGACGATCTTGTCAAAGTTGCTCGCAAGCTGGGATATGACGGGCTTGTCGTCAAAGACGTTAAGGATGGGCCTGTCTCTGATAGTGAGCAGCACGTAGCCGATACATTCGTTGCTTTTAATGCCAATCAAATAAAATCCGTCGACAATCGTGGCACGTTCGATCCGGATGACCCGCGAATTCTCTATCAATCCGTCGGCAAGAAATTGTTTTTTCAGGACACAGGTAAAAAGCGCGGATCGATCCAATTGCCAAACGGCGGACTTGCTGAAGGTGAGACGGTGATAAACTTATTTGAGAAAGCGGACTTATCCACGTTCTTGCATGAGAGTGGGCACTTTTTTCTGGAAGCGTTTTCCACGTTGGCCAGTGAAGACAGTGCGCCGGCTGAAATGAAAGCTGACTTAGCTGTTATTAATAAGTATCTCGGAAGCGACGGGAAATTCGAAGTAGAGCACCATGAAAAATGGGCGAGGTCATTTGAGGCCTACTTGATGGAGGGCAAGGCACCAAGTTTGGAGCTGGCTTCTGCTTTCTCTAGGTTTAAATCTTGGCTCACTCGAATATACAAAACGGTTGCAGGCCTAGACGTAAAGGTAAGCGACGAAATACGGGAGGTCATGGATAGAATGCTGGCGACAGAAAGCCAGATTGCAGCGGCTCAATCTGATGCCGCTTATCGCCCGCTATTCGCTAAAGTTCCCCCACCGGGCATGGATGAAAAGTCGTTTAAGTCCTACCAACGGATTGTCAAAAGAACGGCTGAAGACGCAGAGCAAACGTTATTGGCTAAAACCATGGATGCCGTCCGCAGAGAAAAAGAATCTTGGTATAAGGCGGAAAAGGCCTCTGTTAGAGCTGAGATCGAGCCAATAGTTAGCAGCCGAAAAGAACACAGGCTTGTTGAGATCCTGGCTAATGGGCGATGGTTGAGCGATGATGATGCTGAGGTTCCGGGCATAAAGATAGACAAGGCCGAACTGGTCGAGATGTTTGGGGAAGGCGTGTTACCAGAACTTAGCCGGTCACGCCTTGGTGGTAAGGCGGCTATTTATGGTCCTGGTGGGGAAAGCCCTACCGTGGTGGCAGAGCTGTTTGGCTACCAAAGTGCTGGGCAAATGATCGAAGCCTTGCAGAACACAGGCAAGCGCAAGGATGTTATTGAGCAAGAAACAAATACTTTAATGATGGCGCGCTATGGTGATCCGCTTAATGATGGCACCATTGAGCAAGAAGCGTTAGCAGCAATCCACAGTAAAGAACAAAGTAGCGTTCTTGTTGCAGAGGCTAGATATTTTGCAGGCAAGGCAGGCATCCCAACACGTAACATTAGGGCCGGTTTTTATTCCGCACGGGCTAAAGAGGCTATTCAGAGCATGTCTGTTAAGCAGGCAAGTAAACCCTATCAGTTCTTGAAAGCAGAAAGAAAAGCAGCGGCTGAGGCAGAGAGGGCTTTTTCACGTATCGCCACTAGCAAAGTTCGCGATCCTGAAGGGCTTCTAAGGGAGGCATACGAGGCCAAAGAAAGGCAGATACTAAACCAGAATCTATATAGAGAGGCTTTGGCATTTGAAAAGGTCTTGAAAAAAGGCCGTGAAAAAATGATGGCCTACAACAAACCAAAAGTTCGCGAAGCACTTGCTGGCCAGTATATCCAGCAAATCGACGCGCTTCTCAGCGACTATGATTTTCGCATTCGTGCCGAGGGGCAAATAAAGAATGCGGAAGGTTTAAAAAGCTTTGTGGCTAGAATGGTGGAAGAAGGTAGAGAAAATGAACTGTCAGTCGATGAGCGATTTTTAAAGGAGGCACAAAAGAAGCATTACACCCGCTTGTCAGTCTCGGAGGTGGTGGGTTTTTTTGATACCGTTGCTAATATCGATCACATGGGCCGTAGAGCACAAAAATTGGTCGACGCAAAATCAAAGCGAGACTTTAACAAGGTCATCGGCGATGTTGTCGACTCCTTTGATAGTAATCTTGATAGGCCAAAGATATCGAGAACAGCGACTAAAGTCGATGGGGATAAGAATACTTTTCGCGAATACCTTAACTTGACGCTTAACGCTTCTACCCTGTTGAGAAAGATTGACGGTTTCAAAGACCTTGGGCCTGTCTGGTCGGCCATAAAGAAGCCAGTAGATGAGGCGCAAGCCAGGTTGCAGTTGCGCCGGAATAAAATGGCGAATGATTTCGATGAAATCTACAGTGTGTTTTCAGCGAAAGAGCAACGAGAGAATTCTAAACGCCGCTATGTTGAGGTCTTGGGCGACGATTTTTCCAAGTGGGACCTTATCTCAATTGCCCTTAACACTGGCAATAAAGACAATTACGAAAGATTGACAAACCGCAAGGCAAACGGGCGCTTCACTGAATCCCAGGTTTCTACCGTTCTTGAACAGGAGATGACCGCCAAAGATTGGCAAGTTGTCCAAAACATTTGGGACTATCTGGGCACCTATTGGCCCGAGATAGCAGAAAAGGAAAAGAGGCTAACGGGGGTTCCCCCGAAGAAGGTGGAAAGCCGCCTAATGATCGCGGGCGCGCCTGATTTCGTCAAGGGCGGGTACTACCCGATCAAGTACGATTCTAGACTTTCTAGTGTGAGCGATCGGCAGGGGCTGGAGGCCTCTTTGATGGGTGGCCGGTTTAGCAAGGCGCAAACTGAAAGCGGCCACACCAAAGAAAGAGCAGACAAGACGGACAAAGGGTTATTGCTAGATTTGTCAGTCGCTCACAACCATGTTTCGCAAGTGATTTATGACTTGGAACTTGGCGAGCCTGTTGCAAATGCCTCACGCCTTTTAACCTCTAAGAAGGTGGTAGATAAGTTCCGGGAATATAGCATGATGGCGGACCACGAGGCTTTACGCTTGTGGGTTCAAGATACAGCGGTCGGCGACTACGTTACCGCTCAAGGCTTCCAACGTTATACTAGGTGGTTGCGACAGGGCTTTGCCGTCAGTCGGTTAGCACTGAACGTTAGCACAGCACTAATTCAACCGTCAGGCCTTGCGCAGTCTATGGTCGTTGTGGGCAAGAAACCCATGGCTAAGGCTATGATCAATTACCTAGGAGACGCTAGAAGAATATCTAGGGAGGTAACGGAGTCATCTGCATTTATGGCAGAACGCCAAAAGACATTTGAAAGGGATATTTTTAACGTTGTTGGGGGCTTTGAGGATGGGCCGCTTACTGGCCGGTGGGCTAAGTTTCATCGCGATATTGTTATCCCAACTTCCTTTTACATGATGCAGAAAACGCAATACTACGCTGTGGACGTGCCCACGTGGCTCGGGGCTTATGATGTGGAAATAGGCCGAACAAATGACGAAGATAGAGCAAGGCTGTTTGCTGACGATGCAGTCAAAAGGGCACAGGGCAGCGGCATTCTATCCGATAGGGGTATGCTAGAGCGTGGCACGATGAGCGCCAACATTAGGCAAAGTGAACTCCCGCGCCTGTTTACTACGCTTGGCTCTTACATGTTCGCAAAGTTCAACGTGGCTTACGAGACAACAGGAAAGACAAACTTTAGAGATCCCGTCGAGGTGGTGAGCTGGGCGGCAGATATCGCGTTGCTTTTTTCCTTGGAGGCCGTTCTCTACTCTTTGGTTAAGGGGTTTGGCCCAGAAGAAGACGAGGAATTATCTGTATGGCTTGCTAAGGAAACAGGGTTTTCGGCTATGGCAACTTTGCCCGGTTTAAGAGAGGTAAGCAGCGCTCTACAGGGCTACGGAAGTGGCGGAATCTTTGGTGCTATTGTGGGCAAAACATTTGAGCGGCCTTTGAAAAAGGCAGTGAATGGGGACTGGAACAAATCAACTCTTAAGTCTTACGTCGATGCGGGGGGCATTTTGTTTCATTTGCCATCTTCCCAGACGAACCGCGTAATTGATGGGCTATTCGAAAAAGACCTAAGCTTTAAAAGCGATCCGTCCTTAATGGAGATGGTTGGCGTGGCTGTCGGCAAGAACAGTCTTATAGATTACTTTATGGAAGACATAAAATAGCAGGCTAGGCCGCTGCCCTTAATGGGGCCATTATGGTGATCGCTTTAGGTGCCGTCTCATATTCCATCAAAGAGGCCTTGAGGGAAGAGGCGGCGGCTGATTACGTCAGGTGATAAGCAGTAAATATCAATCAACAAGGCTCCTTTGGGGGCCTTTTTTTATAGGAAAAATTCATGGCAAGTTTTATCAAGGGCGGCGGCGGTAGTGGAGGGAGCGGGACAACCTCTAATCTTGGCGTTAATCCCACCGCTAACACCGTTGAGATAACCAATAGCGGCGGCGACAATGCAACTGTTCCAGCCGCAACTACAAGCGCCGCAGGGACACTAACAGCAGCTGACAAAACTAGACTTGATGGCTTAGGCAACGCTGATCTTTCTAGCTCAACAGGGGCGTCAAGCTTCACAATTCATTCCAGCACTGGAACGGATGCAGTTGTGCCGGCGGCCACGTCATCTTTAGCCGGAGCGTTTACGGCGACCGACAAGACAAAACTGGACGCCCTTGCATCCAGCAATGACTTGGGGGTAACAACGACTACGACAACCGTTGATGTCACTAGTACGGGAGGAACAGACGCTACGATTCCTCAGGCCACGGCGTCAACTGCTGGCGTTATAAGTAGTGCCGAAAAGGCAAAGCTCAATGAAGTGACGGTGGAAGGCGGTGTCGCGCTTGGGAATAATAGGTTTTTCCGAACGTTCGACAACTCAGCAAACGTTGATTACTCTTCAACATCGCATGTTATGATAGGGCTTGACGCTGACCAAACTATCCCGGTGGGGTCAAGCGACCCCCGCCACACTATTGTTTGGCGGATACCACACTCAGCTTCCAAGCGGCAAGGACATTGGGAAGCCTACCGAATGCTTGATGCGTCAACTGCGGTCTTGGCAGCGAATGGCCTTCAAGCTACGCAACAAAGCGGCGGTGGCTCACTCTCCATAGGGGAGAACGGCGTCAGGAGTTTCTTCCAGTTCGTTTCAGGGACAGCGGGAGATGGGGACGGTTACTTATTGGAAGCGCCTAACATGCGCGCCTCAATTGGGTCGTTCGAGGTTTTCGGCATACAGTTGGAAACATTGCAGTCGACTAATATACTCGTAGAGGCTGGGGTTTGGGATGGAACGCACGACAATAAGATAGCGTTCTATTGGGATATCGGGGCCTCTGGTGCAAACTTTACGCTACGGACCGTTTCAGGCGGCACAGCCACGAGTGTGGCAACGTCGCAGGGGTCCGGTTCTACCGCACGTTGGCACGTTAGAATTCACGCTATCGACAGCTCAAACATTGAGCTAATCACTAGTAATTCAAGTGTTTTAGCGGGTGAGTACGTCGCTCAGGCAACGTCAAGCACAAACATCCCAACAGCCGACCTTTACCCCTACATCCGGTTCACCAACCGAATATCCGCTGTGTCTCGGACACTGCGTGTTGATCAGTTTTACAAACTAAGTGCGAGATAACAAATGTCATATATCCAGTATCAAGGCCAAAACCACCTAAGCTATGTAAAAATCCCAGACGGATTTAAGCCAAAAGAACAGAAGGATTTCATGGCGGCGAACGTCCCCAAAAGAACAGTTTTCGGGATAGACGAAGAGACTGGCATGGAAACGCGGGATATGATCGTCATGCCTGGAATAAAGTCCGCTATCGTCGCGTCAGGCGCTGTCCCACAAGAGTATCGAATCCTGGAAGATCGAGACTAAAAGAAAAGGCGCAGCTTTCGCCACGCCCTCCCAACACACAACCTTTATGGACCAAAAGAGCAGCGCTTTGTAGCTGCCAATTCTTGTAGGAAATGGGCATGACAGAGCGCGAAATAGGAAGACTTCAAGAAGCTTCGGAAAGAAACACATCTGACTTAACCAGCTTAAAAGACTGGAAGCCAGATGTTGAGCAAACATTGCGGGATCATGAAGGACAATTGTCCGATCTAGATGACCGCGCTTCATCAACAGAGACCAAAGTCGAGGCGCTTGACGCCAACTTCATCGATCTCGGTTTATTTCTGAAAGTGCTAAAATGGCTAAAATCAAAAGCAGCTTACTTCCTGATCGCGGCGATAGCAGCGCTTTTCGGGGCGCTCACCGGAGAAGTACCCGAATGGGTAACGCGGTTGCTAAAAGCCATGGGGTAGTAACTGGCGGCCTGTCGTACACGGTGCTGATGGTCTTGGCAGGTGTGTTGGCCTTTTTCTTCCTGCGCCCGTACTTTCTCCCCGCAAGTGCGTATTTCACAGTTCCTAGAATTGATGTTCAGAACTTTGGACAAGACGAAGACTGGTCAACGGTGCGCGTCAGTTATCCTCGAACAGTCCACAAAACTGTAAGCGGGGATTGGACTGTTGAGATGGTGAGCGTAGGTTCTGGCGTCTCTGTTTGTCAAGGAAACGGCAGTCATAAGTACATTCAGAAATCCAACGTGAGGGACAACCTTCTTAATCTCGAATGGTATTTGGGCAACGCTTGCGAAGTCTCGCCAGGAGAATATCAGCTTTTCACAAGATGGGATTTTCACCCCCATAGGTTCGTAACGAAGCGCGTCGAGCAAACTTCCAACATTTTTAGGGTCACACCCCAAGACAACTAGGAGGCCGCCCTTGCGGCGGTTTAGATTATGCTATTACCAAAAGGACTAGGGGCAGACAGCCCTAAAATCTATATCACTGGCGAGAGAGTCGTAAACGGCAAAAGGCTACCCCTCACTCTCGCTTTTAATAATCCCGGGGGGATTAAACTCGGGGCCGACTGGCGGGGCCTTGTCAAGTCTCCCGACAATAAGCACTGTGCGTTTTCAACTGCCGTCTTTGGTTTTAGAGCGCTCGCAATGGTGTTGCGCAATTACCAGAGACGACACGGTATTCGAACATTGCTAGGGGTCTTTGAGCGTTGGGCTCCAAGCAACAGTGGCGAAGGCAATCACCCCCGAGATTACGCCGAGAGAGTCTCAGACCGAACCGGCCTTAGCGTCAACGAGGATTTAAACCTGAGCGACCCTGCTATTCTAGCAAAGATGGCAGCGGCTATGTGCGAAGTAGAATCGGGCAAGAAAAACCCGTTCTACCGAGGCGATATCGAAGCAGGCGTTGCGGCAGCGTTGGGTAAAATTGAAGTTGAAGTGTCTGGGGAGCACGTCGAGTTCAGCGTTCCGCCTGATCCAAAGCCGCTCTATAAATCGAGAACACTGACGGGAACGGGCATAGCTGGGGTTTTCGTCGCAGCAAAAGAATACATTCCGCCAGAGAAGGCGCAAGAATACGCTGCATTCGTGCCTCAGGGCTGGTGGCCTTACATAATCGCCGGCGGCATCGTTACCGGCCTGGGTCTGATTGTCTATGCTCGCTTAGACGACTGGCGGAAGCAAAGTAAATGATTGGCCGTATCGCCGTCTACAGTGCGTTGTCAGCATTGGCGGGCTTTGCTCTGGCTGTTGTAGTAATCGACGGACAGAACGCTAAATTGGCGGCTACGTCTCCGCCGTGCTCATTGCAAGTTCAGGAGTAGGCCTATGATCTGGCTATCGACAGCGGTTAATTTCGTGATGAACAACAAGATCGCTCAGGCAATCGGAGGCATCGCTTTGCTCTTGCTGGGGGCTAAAGTCTGGAAAGCAAAGCTAAAGCGGGAAGGTGCCGCCGAACAAAAAGCCAAACAGCACCAAGCCCAAACTAAAGCCGACGCGGAAACAAGGAAACGGATAGATGAAACCCCAAGCAATAACGGTGATCGTGATGTTGCTCTTAACCGGTTGCGGAGCAGAGCAGACCGTAATAAGCCAAAGGGCGGCGTGTGACGGCCTAAGCAAGTCCATTGCGAACCTGAATCAGACCGTCCTTAATCACGCGGAAGAGACACACGACGACCTAATCGTATCTATCGACACGCTGATAGCGGAGTACGACGCGGCATGCGCCGTAACTCCGAAACCTAAGCCAGACTCTTGGTTCAATTGAGTGCGTCCAGTCTCTCGGCTATAATAGTCAAACCTAATAGCATCAACCTCTTTGACAGGTCTAGCGCCTGTTCCGGAGAAAGATGAACGTAGACCGTGCCGACGTTTTTGTCTTCGTCAGCCCATAAGGATATCTCTCCATCCTCGCCCCTGTGAAAGCCCCAGCGAGCTTCCTTATCGGTCAAATGATCAAAGTGGTAGCCCTGACTTTTCCCGGGTTTTGAATTCCACCATTCGGCCCACTCAAAGCTCACTACGCTTTTGCTTTCTTCTCCTAAGTCTAGGCCGACATGAGCTGTTGTTGTCTGTAGCTGTTCAGTCATACAGGCACACCATTAACCGCTAGCTCTACATCGTCGTGCGTAATAAGCCTGTCACTCTCCTTGTCGAGCAGGCTTATTACAAAATCTTTAGCATGGTCCACGGCGTTTCTTTCGTCGCCGAATAGGTATGCGGCTTGGAACTCAAATTCTCCTAATGTGACGGCTCCACGCCATCCACTGTTGGTTTCCCCTTTGCTGTATGCGCTGCTAACTACGGCACCGATGCCGTCGAGAACATAGTGACCATCTGCGGCATCGGGCAGCTTCGTCCAGTTTCTTTTAGCCATCTTATGGCTCCTTGTTGTTATGGGGTTAGATCCGTGAATAAGGTGAGTTGTGGCACTGGTAAGATTCACGTTTGTTTTTTGTCGCAGCGCTTTTACTTGCGGCCACTCTTTCACATGTCGCTATGTCTTGATAAGGCTGTAGCATTTCAAGATGAAGGTCGCCGAAAACTCCGCGGTAGTGAGAGAAAAGGTAGACCTCTTGGGAGTGGCTGAAACGGTGGCTAAGCTCCCAACCTTGCATCAGGTCTTTGTAGGCCGTGAAATCGCCCTCCAGGTCTTCCATTGCCTGGAGGTAAGTAGACCTAGCCGCAACAAGACTTTGTGCCTCCTTGCCCTTTAAGTGCTCTCTGATGGCGGGTTCTATGTGGTCTCGCACTAGGGCCTCAATCGTCTTGAATTTGTGGTGGACCAGGTGCGCCTGTTTCACATCTACCGAAAAGCGAAGGTTTGCATGGATATGAGCGTCACCCTCTGCTGTTTTCACCAAGAACTTGTAAGGCCCAAGCCGATAGCCCCACATCGAAAAGTCGAGATGCGCCACTTTTTGAGTGAATGGATTTGTCAAAACAGACTTCCCCGCTCTAAGCGGTTCGCCGTTCTCGTACACCACGACAGCCCCGCTAAGGTTTTTCTCATAGCTGAAAGCCAGGAAAACAAATGCCGAAATGGCCAAGGCGGCAATAGCAAAACCCGCCGTGTGTAGTTTCTTCATTCCATTCTTCTTTCTGTTGCTTTGGGGTTAGCTCGAGTTCGTTATCTTATAAAAACGATGCCGATCTCGCCTGCCGCTGTTGTGGTTTCCCACGTTGCGTTTTGAACAAGATCGCCAACGGTAACACCGAGACCGCCGGAAGCGGAATCAAACGACACAGTGTCACCGGGCAGAGCGCCGTCCAGGCACATAACCCAAAGCGCGCCTTTCACCAGAACGGGTAGCTCCTGGCCTGCCGCGTAGTGGTCGCCTTGCAGGAACTTCGTGTCAAAGACGGTAACCCCAAAGAAGTCCTGGCCTCCACACGTCGGGACGTGAACGCCGTCATCCTCAGCTCCGCGAACGACAGCCAGCCCGATACCAACGGGATCTTCTTCGGCTGTCCTCAGAATTACAGTCGCAGGTATGTCTTTAACAACCTCACCCACTTCTGGCCGAGGTTGCAATCGTGCGTATCGTTGTTTCATTTCATAATCCTTTCAATTAACGGTTTGCTCGCGTGATCTTCCGCGCCCGTCTCTGTGACGTTCGCTTGCTCTTCCGGAATCGCCTGGACCAAATAGCTTTTAACTCAGCCCAGAAGCTCCAGCTTCGTTTGGTCGGTCGTGGATGGTTCACGCGACCGACTCCCTTGAATTCATTCACCCGCAACAAGTCTCCTTCGGGGGTCCCCGAGGCGGGAAAAAGCTTGGTCTTTACGGCGTTTGAAATAGTCCCGGGGTTGTTTCTGTCCATTTCATTCTTCTTTCTGTTAGGTTACAATCGATTTTTCTTTTTCAGCACGATCTCGTGTTCTGAAAGGATTTTACGAGAGATGATCGTGGACACATCGTTTCTGCGAACCTCATCCGAAACAGCGTCCTTCGTTTGGCGTCTGATCAAGTCTTTGAAGTCACAGGTTTCCATGTGGCGCTTAACTTGATTGCGAACCGCCTCTTTCGTCCATCTCTCAATATCTGCCTTTGTTAGACCAAGTTCGTTGACCATGAAGTTTCGGAAAAGTTTGTATCTGGAGTCTCCATCCATGTTGTGAGTCCTTTCGAGTTTGACAAATCCGCCTCTTGAATCCTGCGGGAATCGCAGGGTTTGACGAATTCGATACGGTTAAGTTGTTGATTCCGACCGGTGCAATTCGGTCTTAAAATCCGTTTCGCGCTCTTGGGCTGTTGGGATTTCAGCAAGCGCGTAAGCACAATGCGCCATGCGACCGATTTGCCGGTTTTGTTCAGTTGAACAAAAAACAGCATCGAATCCTTGATTTTAAGGCCGTATTGTTGTTTTAAGCGCCCACTCACTTTAAAAGTTTCGTTAACTTTCATTAACTTATGGGATTTTCCGGCTAGTCGTCTAAACTGGGGGTGAAGGGGTCGTAGGTTCAAATCCTGCCGTTCCGACCATTTTACTGAATAAAAACAATAGGTTATGTTTTTGGCCGGTTTTGGCGATTTGTTCAGTTGAACAAAACAAGCGCTCACCAGTCGAAACCAGACCCTAAAGTCTCCATTTCGTCGCGCAAGTAATCGGGGTTGAATTTCCGATAAACGCGCTTCACCGTGTCGGGATCTAAGTCCGTAATGTCCGCTATCTGGTCTGACGTTAGCCGGTCCATTGCTAGCCAACTGGCGACCGAGTGGCGCAAGACGTGAGGCGTGAACCAACTTGGGAGATTCGCTTTCTCTCTCTGGCGAGCAAACGATTTCTTGATCGAGCGAATTCTCTTCCCACGAAACGCTATCACATGCTTGCACGTCCTGTCTTCGTAGGCCGTAAGTAACACTCTCTTCATGATAGAATTCATCCGACAGATGCCACGGCGCTTGGTTGTCACTTGCTCCCCTGGGACTTTGAAATCTATTTGATTGATCTCGAATAGAACGCGCTCCCAGGTTAGATCTAGAATTGCGCCGGATCGTCGGCCTGTTAGAGACGCCAGCTGCACGAATAGCCGTAGGTGCGGCGAAGTCTCTGGGTGGGATATCAACAGCGCTACTTGTTCTTTCGTTGCGTAATGTTCTCTCGGTGGCGGAGCCTTGGGCCTTTTCGCTATAGTGCCTTCTGAGATTATCTTGTCTTCTATCGCCAGTCGGATGGCGGCGTTGAGCGTTGCTAGCTCTCTCCGTGCTGCTGGTAGGTGTGGACGCCTCTTGTCTATGAACGCGGCGTAATCGGCCTTTGTGAGCCGTGAGGCGTCCATGTGGCCTAGATGGGCCTTGAGCACGTTCATATTGTAAACCATAGCCTCTGGCGCTTCCAACGAGGACGCGACGGCTTGATAGCGGTAGTCCAGTATCGAGGCTACGGTTGTGTCTGCTGGCTGTCTTAGTTTCGCATTCCATTCCTGCAAGACCCTCTCTGCTAGTTCACGGTCGGTTGTCTGGGTGGAACGTCGGGTAAGTCTCTGGCTCTTGGGGTCGTAATAGTAGATTGCCCATTTTTTTCTATACCAGACAAGTTTACCCTCTGGGGCTGCTTCCATAGCAAATATGCCTCCCGCGCTATGCGCCATTCATGACCGATCTTGACAGCTTCGATATACCCTTTGGCGAGCAAGTTTCTTTTTACAGAGCCTACTTCCAATTCCATATGGTCGGCAATGTCTTTGGCCGTTAGCCAATCTTTGTCGGGCAGGGGCTTATAGGTCATAGGGCCTCTTCAAGATTCATCAGGCGCGGAGGGATGAACGAAACAGTTACTTGACTGGACATCACCCTTCGCCTTCTTGCGCGTCGGATAGGTAGCTCTTTGCAATTGTCAGCGCGTCTTTGCTGTGTTCAAACAGGTGGTCAATCAGTAGACGGCTGGTCATCTCCCGTAAGAAAAGATCGTGCTTAGACGGAACATTCGCAGGCGTGCCGCTTCCGTCGTGTTTGTCCTTTATGTGGTTCAAGCAGCCTTGGTGATTGCTGAACAGGGCGAGGCAATGCGTGCAATAAATTTGTTTCACTCTTCTTTCCCCTTTGGTTTCTTGCGCAACACATGAATTTTCTTCAGTTCTTCTAGGCTTCGGTTGGGATACAACTTAATCACAAGCCATTCTCCATAAGGTATTCATATTTCTGGTAAACGGCTGAATATGAGCGACCCAGCTCACCCGCAATTGCTGGCCAGGAAACGCCCTCACGTCTCAGTCTAAGCAGGCGCTTCTTGTCTCCCTCTTCCCATTGGATGACTTTGCGGGAAGGTTTGCGTGGGGGTAGACCTAGGCGCCGAGCCTTACCGATAACCGCGTCTTTAGGCTTGCCTGCCATATCGCCGATTGCTTCGGCTGTTGTCCCGATTGCCCATTCTTCACAGAGAATGGCGGTTTGCCTTGTGGTCCATGTTGTATGCGCTGGCATTATTCTTCCTCCTGCATTCTTCGGAGGACGTTTTTGGGCTGCTCTTGAATAACAACCAAGTCATTTATGACAGCAGCGGAATTCGTGTTTGGCTCGCTGGCGTCGTTGATAACAATTTGGTCTTGTTTGGGGTCGATGCTCATTTCCATAAGTCCTCTACGTTGATTGCCGAGCCTTCCCATTGAACAAGTTGGGGGTGGTTGTCGTTCGCTGTGACAATGGTTTTTATCAGGTCCATGGTCTCGCCACGTTCAGCGGCGTAGGCATCCCACTCTTTGGCGACTTCATTGCCGCAATGAGCACAGAACGGCTCAACAGGGTGTAGGGTGTGAATTGTTG
>Ga0209631_10001116_pt1 | contig 35436 bp, 34 predicted proteins | sample COG_08_FD_184752 | JGI IMG/M metagenome (GOLD analysis project Ga0209631, IMG submission 184752) | Pelagic Microbial community sample from North Sea - COGITO 998_met_08 (SPAdes) (version 2) | ecosystem: Environmental > Aquatic > Marine > Neritic zone/Coastal water | place: Helgoland, sampling... | reverse complement strand
AAATTCGTGACTGGCAAAGTACTCAGGGCTGGGTCCATCAAAGTATGTTATCTAGTCGTCGAACAATCATTGTCACTGGGAAACGACGGTCTCTTCGCAGCAATGCGGATACCAAAAGCACACCAGTTGCTGAAATTGAACCCGCCGCTATTGCAAACTTAGAAAATTGTCCAAGTGATAGCGGTTGGTGCCTCGTAAAAACCAAAAAACTAAAGGGGTGGCTTAGAAAAGTTGAGTTTTGGGGTGTCTACAGAGACGAAGTTCTTAAATAAGTCTTCTTGAAATCCTAATCAAAGTCCTCAGCTAGTGCATCACGCATGGCCAGTGGTACGATCGCAATATGGCCATATTTGTGGTGTTCGATATTAATCATCAGCTTATTGCTGTGGTCCCTGAATTTTCTGATCTGTTGAGGTGAAAATGGAAAGTGAAGGAATTGGATTGCTGAAGCTTTTCCTTCAGCGTTTGTGCGGTCAATATCTTCTTCTGGGACACCCTTGATAACTTCATCCCCAACAGTGATGTTTAATGTGCTTTCAACACCACCAAGTCCGCTTAATAGAGTTGCCCTACGATCAGGGTCATCAACTTCAAACATCAATGTCATAACTAATTCGCTACCGTTTGGAACCATCGGGGCATACGCATTCAGCTCATCCTCGATTTGTTCCTCGCCACCCTTTTCAATGAATAGCATTTCGTGGATCTGATGCCACATGGTCTCGTAACTCTCAAAATAGCAGGTTGCGTCAGGACCAACGCTAAGACGGCGGTTTTTTTTCAATTCAGTGATTGCTCGACGTCGCTCTTGACGTTCCTTGCCATAAGCGGTCATGTCCATTAAATCTTCACGCCTTAATGTCTTCGACATGCTTTTTTTAATCCTTGTAAGAAATTGCCATTATTTCAATTGGGTGCTGAACCTGTTCAGGTTTACTTGCAGGTGTCTCATTATCCAACCGTTCAACACCCTGTATGATATGATCCCGGGCTAGAAGACATTCTGAAACTACGTAGCGTGAGGCCATTTTAGCCGTTTCACGGGCAACAGGCTTTCCAACTTTTAGCGCTGTTTCAAAATTATCCTTCATAACCCCCCACGATCCACCATGACCAGAACAGCGCTCAATTACGTTCACTTGTGTATTTGGGATTAGCTTCAGCATCTCTGCCCCCTTGCGACCCATATTTTGGGCTCGGGCATGGCAAGCAACATGCAAGGTAACACCTCCATCAATGGGTTTTAAGCCTGGAGCAATACCTTCTTTAACAGAAATATCAATAAGGTATTCACTTACATCAAATGTAGCAGTTGCTAATTTCTTAATATTTTCATCCGCAGGTTCAATTAATGGCCACTCAAACTTCAACATTAGAGAACATGATGCAACTGGGCTCACCACATCGTACCCCTTGTCTATCCACTCGGCCATCTCGGCCGCAATTTTTTTAGCGGCATTGGCCACTCGACCAATATCACCGTGTTCTAACTGAGGCATGCCACAACAACCGGGATAGACAAATTGCGTTTCGACCCCGTTTTTAGCCAACACTTGTGCGGCCGCAAGACCGAGGTCTGCCGCATTGTATTCACTTGTACAGGTCGAATAAATGACAGCCTTACGGCCATGCGCAGGTGCACTAACGTTAATTAATTGAGGATCGTTACGCCTACTTAACCGTGCTGAATTGAACTTTGGCAAGGCGGCGTTCTTATCAATTCCTGTAAGACTCTGCATCACGGGACGTGTTAGAAAATTTTTCGTAGATGATGCCCAGTTGACTAATTTCGAAGCAGAACAACCAAGCTTTCCGTTGCGGTCCGTTTCAGTTATTTGCTTGCGCATTGAAGGCAATTTACCCTCCCTAAGTTGCACTGCTCGATAACGCAACATCAGATGTGGAAAATCTAAGTCGAATTCGTGAGGGGGCACATAAGGGCACTTGACCATAAAACACATGTCGCACATGGTGCATGCATCAACAATGGGTTTAAAATCGCTACTTTTTACACTGTCTAATTCTTCGGTTTCAGACTCATCAATAAGATCAAAAAGTTTAGGAAAACTATCGCATAAATTAAAGCAACGCCGACAGCCATGGCATATGTCAAAGACACGTCTCATTTCTGTGTCGAGCATGTCTGCATTGTAGTAGTTGTCATCACGCCAACCTATATTGTGGCGGACTGGAGCTCCCAAGCCTCCTTCACTCATTATAAATATTCCTAAGAACCAGAAAAGTTAAGAACATATCTTAAAAAATGGGGGGAGCCGTATCAGCCCCCCCCTACGATAACAATTTAATAGACAAAAATTACATACCGTCTAATGCTTTTTGAAAACGTCCGGCATGAGACTTTTCAGCCTTCGCTAGAGTTTCAAACCAATCTGCAATTTCATCGAAACCTTCATCACGAGCAGTTTTGGCCATACCTGGATACATATCAGTGTACTCGTGAGTTTCGCCAGCAACCGAAGCCTTTAGATTAGAGTCCGTTCCTCCGATGGGCAGACCTGTTGCAGGATCTCCGGTCTCCTCAAGAAATTCTAAGTGGCCATGTGCATGGCCAGTCTCGCCTTCCGCAGTTGACCTAAAAACTGAGGCAACATCGTTGTAGCCTTCAATATCAGCTTTTTGAGCGAAATAAAGATAACGGCGATTTGCTTGAGATTCACCCGCAAAAGCGTCTTTAAGGTTTTGTTCCGTCTTAGAATCTTTCAATCCAGGCATAGTTTTCTCCAAAAATAATTTTTAATGAAGTCACCAACTTTGGTAACCTCTTGATAGCAATATGGAGACTGAATTGACTAAAGTCAATATTTAGAATGATTCTAAATTACATTATAAATTATTGATATTAATAATCATTATTAGAATCAGTTATTGTAACTACAACATCAATAGATTTGATCTTTGTTCCATCTGGAGCCTCAGGTAATTTATCTATGGAGATCATGCCATCTGGTATATCACCCAATTTTCCATCTTTCTCAAAATAGAAATGATGGTGCTTATTGGTATTTGTATCAAAATATGAACGAGTGGCATCAACAGAAATCTCACGCAGCATCCCAACCTCTGTGAACTGACGTAAAGTATTGTAAACGGTTGCAAGAGAAATTTTCATTCTCCCTGACAAAGCCTCATTATACAGTTTTTCAGCTGTTACGTGCCGATCCTCACCTTGAAATAAAATCTTAGCTAAAGCTATACGTTGTCGAGTTGGGCAAAGCCCAGCCGACCTGATAAGTGCAATAAAATATTTGTTGGGACGCATAGTGTCTCCTATTTTTATAGACAATCACCTGTTCCTTCAACCTCATAAGCAATTAACCAAGATTGTGCAATTAGGATGACATGTTTGACAGTAAGCAACAGCCACGATCTTAAAATTAAAAATTTTTCACCAAACCAATTAATCGCCACTCACTAACCTTTCAACAAGCTCTTGAACACTGGGCACAAAGCCATTTGAGTAGAATGGGTCATCTGCAAATTTATACGCATTGTGCCCAGAGAACATTAAGTTATCCTCAAGTGACCCTCCGTGAGCGATGTCCTGAAGGGTTTTCTGAATACAGAAAGAGCGTGGGTCAGCTCGCTTTCCAGTTGTTCCCTCTGCGCCTTCTGACCAGTTTGAAAACCGACATTGTGAGAGACAACCCATACAGTTTCCTTGATCTTCAACAATTTCCTGTGCTTTTTTCGACTCCACAAAAATAACTGTTCCATCTGGAGTCTTCATTGCCTCGCTAAAACCCTCTGATATCCAATTTTCGGCTTTAACTTTGTCTTCTTGAGTAAGGTAGATTGGGCGACCACGAGCCCCTACGGGCAAAGCTTCAATCATGCTGCCCTCCGGCTTGCGACTATAAGAAACCTGATGCTGACCACGTTGTTCAAGCTCATTAAGTAGATTATTGCGTACAGCTGAAGAATAAAATCCTGTTGGACTAAACTTATTAAGGAATATTTCCCCTTCTTTCAGAGACAGAAGACGGTCCTGCCAGCCTTTCGAGACAGGACTTTCTTTGGTTAACAAGGGACGGGTTCCGAACTGAAAAGCAATAGGTCCTAGTTCCGGGTTATCTAGCCAGTCCTCCCACTCACGAAGATACCAGACGCCTCCAGCCATCACGATAGGAATGTTGTCAAGACCGAACTCTCGCATTTGCTTGCGTAGCGCAACAATACGGGGATAAGGATCTTGCGGTTTTTCTGGGTCTTCCGCATTACTGAGGCCGTTATGACCACCAGCGAGCCAAGGGTCTTCGTAAACTACACTACCAAGAAACTCTGCATGCTTGTGGTAAGACCGCTTCCACAAAGCTCTGAAAGCGCGAGCAGATGAAATAATTGGATGGTAATAAACGCCAAAGCTGGAGACAATTTCGGCAATCTTATACGGCATACCCGCACCACAAGTAACGCCGTGTATAAACCCCTTCGCTCCTTGAAGGATTCCTTCTATGACCTGCTGTGTGCCCGCAGCTTCCCACAAAACATTGACATGAACTCGACCTTTGCCACCAGACTTCTCATAAGCTATTTTTGCTTGAGCAATCCCCCCATCAATGGCGTAGGAAATCAGTTCGCGCCAGCGTTCGCGCCGGGTCGTGGCATGATAGACTTGCTGGATAATATTGCCATTATCATCATAGGAATCCGCATTAACGCCTGAAACCGTGCCAACGCAACCAGCCGCCGCGAATGCCCCAGCGCTCTCACCGTTAGAAACTGCTACGCCTTTACCTCCCTCAAAAATAGGCAAAACCTCACGACCAGAAACAATCACAGAATTTAGAGACTTCACAGTTTATCCTTAAAAATTGTCGTCGCACACTTGGTTTGCCGACTTTCTAGTAATTAATATAGAATTTGGAACGTTCATAACAAGTAAAAAGGGTGGGTGAATATAATTCACCCACCCTTTTTTAATATTGATCAAAAAAATGCAATTTATTCAACTATTTCTTTTCCCGTTTTTTGATCAAGGACTTTCATCGATAATTTGATTTTTCCTCGGTCATCTATGCCAATCAGCTTGACCTTGACCATATCACCCTCATTAACAATATCAGTAGTCTTGCCAACCCGTTCCTGTGCAAGCTCACTGATGTGAACAAGGCCATCCTTGGCACCCATAAAATTAACAAAAGCACCAAAATCAACAGTCTTCACAACTTTACCATCGTAAATAGCGCCAACTTCTGGTTCCTGTGTCAAATCTTTAATCCATTTAATTGCGGCTTCCGCAGCTTTCTCATCGACTGCGGCAACTTTCACCGTACCGTCATCATCAAGATCAATTTTGGCTCCAGTAGTCTCAGTAATCTCCCTAATCATCTTACCACCCGGACCTATAACTTCACGGATCTTATCCTTATTAATTTTGAAGGCGGTAATGCGAGGCGCATTAGAGTTAACTTCATCACGCGAAGTATCAATGGACTTGGCCATCTCACCCAGGATATGCAAACGCCCACCATTAGCCTGAGCTAAGGCATCTTTCATGATTGCCGGGGTGATAGATGTAATCTTAATATCCATTTGCAAGGATGTAATTCCTTTTTCCGTGCCAGCAACTTTGAAATCCATATCACCCAGGTGATCCTCATCACCCAGAATATCGGAAAGTACGGCATACTCGTCATCTTCCTTTATTAGACCCATTGCAATACCAGCAACTGGACGGACAAGCGGCACACCCGCATCCATCATTGCCAGTGAGGCGCCACAAACTGACGCCATGGAGGATGAACCGTTGGATTCCGTAATCTCCGAAACGATACGAATAGTGTAAGGAAATTCTTCCTTGGAAGGCATAACGGGGTTAATTGCCCGCCAGGCAAGCTTACCGTGGCCAATTTCACGCCGTCCAGTAAAGCCAAAACGCCCAGCTTCACCAACTGAGTACGGTGGAAAGTTATAGTGAAGCATAAAATGCTCGTAGTGCTCACCCACAAGTGCATCTACTCGCTGTTCATCCTGACCGGTACCCAAGGTAGCAACCGCAATAGCCTGGGTTTCACCACGTGTAAAAAGGGCCGATCCATGAGAACGCGGCAAAAAACCTACTTCAGCTGCAATTGGCCGTACCGTCTTAGTGTCACGCCCATCGATGCGAAGGCCTGTCTTAAGTACGTCACGGCGCACGATATGTTTTTCAATCTTCTTGAATGCATCAGCCGCAACCTGACCAAGAAGGTCTTGATCCATTGACGAATCGCCCTGCAACTGTTCCATAACTGAATCTTTACAAGCTGATACTTTGACTTGGCGTTCCATCTTGTCTTTTTCAGCATAAGCCTCACGAAGTCCGGATTCAGCCTTTTCTCCAATCAAGGCTATCATTTCTTTAGCGCCTTCAACCGGTTCTGGTAATGGACGAGGGTCCTTAGCACAAGCTTCTGCCAATTCAATAATTGCTTTAATTACCGGCTGGAATTCCTTATGGCCAAAAGCAACCGCGCCAAGCATAACTTCCTCAGAAAGCTCACTTGCTTCCGATTCAACCATCAAAACACCATCTGTTGTGCCGGCAACAATCAGATCCAAGTCCGTGTTTGTCATATCATCAACAGTTGGATTTAGGGTGTATTCCCCATCAATGTAACCGACACGGCAACCTCCAATCGGGCCCATAAAAGGGAGGCCAGAAATTGTAAGGGCCGCAGACGTACCAACCATGGCAACAATATCCGCTTGGTTTTCTGTATCGTGAGAAACACAAGCTAAAATAATTTGGGTTTCACACTTAAAATCTTTTGGGAATAATGGACGGATTGGCCTATCAATGAGACGGGAAGTTAATGTTTCAGCGTCGCTGGGACGACCTTCACGCTTTAGGTACCCACCGGGAATTTTACCTGCTGCGTATGCTTTTTCCATGTAGTGCACACCCAACGGGAAGAAATCTAGCCCGGGTTTCTGCTTTTTTTCACCGACAACAGTGCAAAGAACCTTTGTGTCCCCGTAGGTGACCATAACTGCACCATCAGCCTGACGGGCAACTTTACCTGTTTCAAAAATAAGTGGGCGTCCGCCCCATTCAATCTCTTTTCTAAACTCTTTAAACATCTCTAATACTATCCTTCATACCCACAGGGACCATTCCCTGCAGGATTTTTTTTAAAATATTTTTATCTGAACTAATATTTTTTTCACATAAAAACTTACCTATTGTCGAATTAGGTGTGGACCTCATGGCCGTGGCTCCTACGCCTATCGACGAAGCCCCAGCCGCTTGATCAATTCATCATAACGATTGGTCTTTTTAATTTTTAGATAATCAAGAAGGCGGCGACGTTGGCCGACCATCATCAACAGCCCTCGACGTGAGTGATGATCTTTTTTATGGGTTTTCAAGTGGTCAGTTAAATTCGTAATCCGTTCAGACAAAATTGCAACCTGTACTTCTGGCGAACCTGTGTCGCCTTTACCAGTTGCGTATTCTGCAAGTAGTTCCGTCTTTCTTTCAGCTGTAATCGACATCGTATACTCCCTATCAACAATTACATGTTCATGACCCGCAAGGGACGAATTTCGCCACCTACGACTTTGGTTAAAGCCACCAGCTTCCCAGAAGACATGGCGCAATAAACGGCGGCAGGATCAACTTTTTTTAGGGAAGACCGATTTGCAACTGGAAGGATAGAAATTGTTCTTCCATGTTTCAGATTGCGGGCCTCGAAGTCTGTCAGGTCTAGAGCCGGGATGTCGTCCAGCGCGGTCTCAACAGCCAATAAGTAATCCGCAAGATTTACATTATGCCCCAGAGCCTCAAGCTTTTCTAGGGAAATCGAACTCTTTATGTCGAATGGCCCGACTTTGAACCGCCTTAAAGCAGAAATATGCCCCACCGTACCTAAATGAAGGGCCAAATCACGTGCAAGACCCCTCATATATGAGCCTTTTCCGGCCACTACCTCAAATGTAGCATGGTCCTGATCAGGCATGCCAATCAGGTCAAACTGTTTAATATGAATAGTTCTGGGCTTAAGTTTAACGGCCACGTTACTACGTGCGAGATTATAAGCCCGCTCACCGTTAACTTTGATAGCTGAATAAACCGGCGGAACTTGTTCAATATTACCAACGAAGAACTTCAGCGCTGTTTTTATAGCTGTTATGTCCGGTCGGATCGCACTGCTCGCAGTTACCTCACCTTCAGCATCGTCCGTGGTTCGGCTTTCGCCCCAACGGATAGTAAATTGATAATATTTGATCCCATTCATGACATAAGAGACAGTTTTAGTAGCCTCGCCAAAAGCAATCGGCAAGATACCACTGGCCATGGGGTCCAGGGTTCCGCCGTGTCCAGCTTTTGCCGCTTTATACAATCGGCGAACCCGGCCTACAACAGCACTTGAGGTCAGCCCCAGTGGCTTATCGACAATCAGCCAGCCATGAATGGGCTTCCCATTACGCTTACGTACCATTGTCATCACCTTCCTTAAGATTGCGGGCGACTTCAGTCAAGTGCAGCAGATCATTTATATGACTGGCTTCATCAAAAGTAGTATCTGCGAGGAATGATAATCTGGGTGCACTGCGAAGTTGAACCCTTTGCGCAACACGGTGACGAATGAAAGACTTGATTCGGTTTAAGGCAGCGGTAATTTTAACCACATCTCCAACGCCACCAAGGGGAACCACATACGCTGTAGCATTTTTTAAGTCAGGACTAATACGGACTTCGGTAACCGTGATGGCTTTGTCAACCAAATCAGGATCCCGCACTTCACTGCGCTCTAAAATATGAGCAAGCGCGTGGCGAACTTCTTCTCCTACACGAAGCTGGCGCTGTGATGGCGCACGGATAATATGCTTACTCATTTTAGGTACAGGAAACCTTGCTGCATAGCCATTTAGGACACCTCAAGCTCGCGAGCAACCTCCTCAATATCGAAGCTTTCAATCCTGTCACGAGGCTGCAAATCTTGATAATTAGCAAATGCCATGCCGCACTCATTTCCTTCCTTTACCTCTTTGACATCATCTTTGAAACGCTTGAGTTGACTCAGCTCACCTTCATGAATAACCACATCATCGCGCAGCAAACGAACAGAAGAACCACGTTTGACTTGTCCCTCTGTCACCATACAACCAGCAATCTTACCAACCTTCGACACATTAAAAACTTCCAGAACATTCGCGTAACCGAGCAAATGCTCGCGCATTATAGGCGCCAACATACCGGACAAGGCCTTCCGTAAATCATCAATCACATTATAAATGACTGAGTAATAGCGAAGATCAACACCTTCTTGTCTAGCCAAGCTTCGAGCCTGTTGATTAGCACGCACGTTAAAGCCAACAACGAACCCACCGCTGGCCTGGGCCAATATAATGTCAGATTCATTAATGCCACCAACACCAGAATGCAAAATTTGCACCTTGACCTCGTCAGTTGCCATTTTATTGAGAGCTGTACTTATTGCTTCGACTGAGCCATGGGCATCAGCCTTCAAAACTATTGGCAGGGTTTTAACTTCGCCTTGGCCAATTTTTTCAAACATTTGCTCCAGCGTTCCACGTGCACCAGAAGCAGCACGGGCATCTTTATCACGACGCTTGCGGAAATCTGTAACTTCACGAGCACGTGCTTCGCTAACCACTGCAGCAATTTCATCACCCGCCTCAGGTGACCCATTTAGGCCCAAGACCTCAATCGGCATAGCCGGACCAGCTTCGGCAACTTGAACGCCACGGTCATCTACGAGGGCGCGAACTCGACCCCACTCTCCGCCAGCGACAAAAATATCACCTGTTTTTAGAGTTCCTCGCTTAACTAAAATAGTGGCGACTGAGCCACGACCACGTTCCATCTTAGATTCGACGACAACACCCTCAGCGGCACGGTCTGGATTGGCCTTTAAATCAAGTAGCTCTGCCTGAAGCAAAATCATCTCTTCAAGCTTATCCAGATTGGTTTTTTCTTTTGCAGAAATTTCAACATCAATGACTTCACCACCCATTTCTTCAACCACCAGATCGTGTTGCAAAAGCTCTTGACGAACACGGTTAGCATCAGCGCCTTGAACATCCATTTTGTTGATGGCTACGATAATAGGCACCTCTGCTGCCTTGGCATGAGATATTGCCTCAACCGTCTGCGGCATAATGCCGTCATCTGCAGCGACTACCAGAACAACAATATCAGTGACCTTTGCACCACGGGCACGCATGTCTGTAAAAGCAGCGTGACCCGGTGTATCAACAAATGTGATCTTATTACCACCATCAAGAACCACCTGATAGGCCCCAATATGTTGGGTGATTCCACCTGCTTCTTGGTCTGCTATATCTGTCTCGCGAAGCGCATCCAACAGTGACGTTTTGCCATGGTCAACATGACCCATAACCGTAACCACTGGAGCTCGCGAAACCATATTTTCATCTTTATCGTCATCAGATCCCTTGAGGCCTATTTCTACATCAGCAGCGCTAACCCTGATCAAATTGTGACCAAATTCACTCACGACTAACTCAGCCGTATCGGTGTCTATGGACTGATTGACTGTTGCCATAACATCCATTTTCATCAGTGTTTTAATCAAATCTGTCGAGCGTTCGGCCATACGATTAGCCAGTTCCTGAACAGTAATAGTTTCTGGAACAACAACATCACGGATTATCTTCTTGCCTTCTGAAAGGACTTTCTTCTGCTTTTGCTTTTCTTTTTCTCGGGCGCGTTTTACCGACGCCAGCGAGCGTGTCCTCTCTTCACCATCACCCAATGCCTCCGCAATGGTTAGCTTGCCAGAACGCCTACGCCTATCACCTCGTTGCTTCGGTGTAGGTCGTTTCTGCATTTCCTCGCGGGGTGCCACTACGGGCTTAATACGTGGTTTAACTGCGTCAGCTTCACCATTTGCAGCATTATCAAGCTTTTGGGCAGCAGCTGATGCATCAGCTGCTGCTAGCTCTCTCTCAATGCGTTCAGTCTCTTCTTTAATTTTGCGCTCTTCTTCGTCTTTATTCTTAAAAGCAGCATCCTCTTTTAGTTCTTGTGGTGGCAAAGGAGCGTTCTTTAATTCCTCATCAGCTTTCTCGCCGGCAACTTTGGCGTCTTGCAGTGCACGTGCACGTGATGCTTTTTCTTCACTCGTCAGTTGTGAACCCGATTGTGCTGGTGGAGAAGCAATTTCCTCTTTTTCATCAAGAACAACGGCCTCTTCTTTCGGTTCTTGGAACGCCTCTAATTCCTCTTTCACTTCAGACAAGCGCCCTGTGTCATTTTGTGCATAGGTGCGTTTTTTACGCACCTCGACCTGGACCATTTTCGAACGGCCATGAGAGAAGTTCTGACGAACCTGACCAGACTCAATAGTCTTGTTCAATTGCAGCGTACCCGGTCGTGACAAACCTAGAGGCTTGTCCTTATTTTTATCGTTGGTCTCGCTCATCTTTCTTCCGTTCACTTTTCGCTTCAATTCAGCAACGTAAGCCTTCTAGTCGCCGCGCCGTTGCCAGCAATTTTTTTGCTAACCGTCCCGGTTCTACGATTACATGCACAACACGATTCCGAGAGAATGCCAATCCCAGCTCGTCAGCATTGAGGACGACAATGACTGGCGTCCCCTCATTCCATACCTTATTAAACTTTTTTTCTCCATTCTCTGCCCCATCAACAGCTACCAACAAGACCCCAGCGGCTCTACCCGATTTTAGCCAGGCCTCAACTTTGGCAAAACCTGAAATTGCCTGTCCAGCGCGACGAGCTAAACCAATTAGTTCTTGGCACCTTCTAACTAGCAATTTTTCCACCCGATCAGCCAAATCACCCGAAACACTTACCTTTGCACGAGCAACTCGGTCAAAATAGCTTTTACTGCATGCTTTATGTATCACGTCACGTCGCGCACTCAACCAAAACCCCCGACCAGGCAAACGTGCTTCAATGTCTGCAACAATCTCTTCATCGGGGCTAGTAACAAAACGAATCATCATGTCTCTTGGCAATTCAACATTAGTGACTACACACCGCTTAAGCTCTTTTCCCCTTTTTTTTAGTTTTTGGGGACGCTTGAGTTGGGCCATATAGTTGTCCGCCCTCCAATTCTATTCCTTAAAGTCTTCTTCCGGTGCACCTATGACAGATACATTGCCTCCTTCAGCTATTTCCGTCTCCTTCGAATCCTCATCCGGGAACCAGTGAGCCCGTGCAGCCATGATAATATCATTGGCTTGGTCTAAACTCATGGAAATTTCTACAGGGAGCATTTCCAGCAGTTCATCGCCGGCAAGATCGGCAAGATCATCAAGAGATTTAATTTTGTTTTCTCCAACCGCGACCATAATCGCAGGAGTGACACCTTTAAGGGCGGCAATTTCATCGCTCACGCCCAACTCATTACAGCGCTTTACCATTTCCGAAACATTTTTTTCAAGATAGGTCCTTGCCCGTTCACGCAACTCTTCTGCAACTTCTTCATCAAAGCCTTCAATATCACTCAGATCCCCAACTGGAACAAAAGCGACTTGCTCGATGGACGAGAAGCCTTCCGTAACCAGCAGATGGGCAATGACTTCGTCAACATCCAGTGTGTCAACAAACATCTGAGAATGTTCAATAAATTCCTGCTGACGACGTTCTGATTCAACCGTTTCAGTAAGAATATCAATGTCCCAGCCAGAGAGCTGTGAGCCAAGACGCACATTTTGGCCGCGACGACCAATAGCGAGGCTTAATTGTTCATCCGGAACAACCACTTCAATTTTATTATTTTCCTCGTCAAGTACGACCTTAGCAACTTCTGCTGGGGCAAGAGCATTTACTATGAAGGTCGCTGGATCCTCAGACCACTGGATAATATCAATTTTTTCACCCTGTAATTCTCCAACGACAGCCTGAACACGCGAACCACGCATGCCTATGCAAGGGCCGACTGGATCAATGCTCGAATCATTGGACAACACAGCAATTTTGGCGCGCGAACCAGGATCGCGGGCTACGGACTTAATCTCAATAATACCATCATATATTTCCGGCACTTCCTGGGCGAACAGCATGGCAATGAATTGTGGATGGGTTCTTGATAAAAAAATCTGCGGACCACGAAGTTCTTCACGCACGTCAACAATGTATGCTCTGATTCTATCACCATTATTAAAGTGTTCGCGAGGAATAGATTCATCACGACGTAACAGGGCTTCCGCACGGCCAAGGTCAACTATTATATTGCCAAATTCCACGCGCTTAACCAGACCATTTATTACTTCACCGATTCTATCTTTGTATTCTGCGTACTGATGCTTGCGCTCCGCATCACGAACTTGCTGTACAATCACTTGCTTGGCAGTCTGAGCTGCGATTCGCCCAAAGTTAATGGGCGGCAAAGGGTCTATGATAAACTCACCTAATTCAGCGTCCGCCTTGCTCTTACGTGCTTCATCAAGCGTCGTCTGAGTGATTTCATTTTCAATTTCTTCAGCTACTTCAATGTAGCGTGCCAGGCTAATTTCCCCAGATTTGCGGTCAATGCGGGCACGGATATCATGTTCCTGGCCATACTTGGAACGTCCAGCCTTTTGAATGGCCTGTTCCATGGCTTCTAAAATTTCATCCTGCTCAACACCTTTGTCACGGGCAACAGTTTCCGCAACCTGTAAAAGTTCAGGGCGCGCATATACAGCATCTGTTTCTTTCATCAACTCACTCATTATTTTAGCAGTCCTTCAGAAGCCGCTATCAATTCATCGCTTAGCAGCAATTTCGCCTTTTCTATATCTTGGTACGCCAGTTCAAAAACCTCATTCTTGGATTCGATCGTAACGATCCCTTCTTTCACTGTGCGCAATCGGCCCTTGAAGCGCTTCCGACCGTCAACGGCCTTGCTAATTTCAACTTTCGCATCAAAGCCCAGAAATTTCTCAAAGTCTTCGAGTTCAACAAGCGGCCTATCGATACCCGGCGAAGAAATCTCAAGGGCATATGCACCCACCAGAGGATCCTCCACATCTAGAACTGCAGAGATAGTTCGGCTTACATTTTCACAGTCCTCAACATTCATCCGACCTGTTTCCGCATGTTCAGCCATAATCTGAAGTCGCGGAGTTTTACCAGCAGTATAGTTTATGCTAACCAAGCGAAAGCCAAGGGCTTCCAGACTTGGGGTTATCATTCCCTCTATACGATGGACAAATTCCATGCAACCAAATCCTACAGCTAGAAATATCATCTTGGCACTGACAAAACAAAAGGCGAGCCAGGGGCTCACCTCATCAATTTCGATCAATGCCGAACCTAATAAGAGACATAAATTGTTATGTCAATTAAAGATGATATACACCCAATAATAAATCAAGCACAAGGTTTTTCTGGCTTTTAAACATCCCGTGCAAGCCGCTTAAAAAGCAAGTACGCTGGATATTCTTGACGGGCTAAAGCCTTTTTCTCATAGCGGGTTGCCACCCAATCTTGTGGGGGATTGCGCCAGTCCCTAAACGAACGAGCATTCCAGGCAAAGGCCGGATGGCCGATAAGTTTTTCCAAGGCCCACGATACAAAGCCATAATGATCGCTTGCAAATCGAAGCTCCGCTTCATCTTTCAAGATTCGAGCAAGACGGTTAAGGTTTTCTTCAATAATAAAACGACGCTTGTGATGGCGCTTTTTAGGCCATGGGTCTGAGAATAGCACAAAAGCCCGATCGATAGACTGATTATCCATGACATCTAATAATTGCCTCGCATCATTGTCATAAATACGTATGTTATTCAAATTATATGTATCAATAGCAGTCAGTAACTTGGCAACACCATTTATAAATGGCTCACAACCTATGAAGCCAATGTGTGGATGGGCCCTGGCCAGAGCTGCCAGATGTTCGCCACCACCAAAGCCTATTTCAAGCCAGACCTGTTGGGGAACTTCCGACATGGTAGTCTCAAAATGTGGATCAGGATCTAATGGAGTTATCTTCAGGCGAGGCAATAGATTTTCAAGTAATTTTTTCTGACCAACTCGTAGTTTTTTTCCCAGCCGACGACCGTGCCAGTCTGACCGTTCCTTTTGTAGGGCTTCCACATAAGATCCTATTCAAGAAACATCAAAAGACTGATTTCAACGCGTCCACAAGATCGGTCTTTTCCCAGGAGAACCCACCGTCAGCCTCTGCATCACGGCCAAAGTGGCCATAAGCAGCAGTGCGTTCATAAATTGGACGGCTCAGCTTTAAATGTTCGCGAATGCCCCGTGGACTAAGATCTACTATATCGCAAAGAGTGGCTGCGAGTTTAGCACTATCTACATTGCTGCTGCCGTGAGTATCCACATACACGGACAAAGGCTTAGAAACGCCGATAGCATAAGCAAGCTGAATCGTACAGCTATCAGCAACACCAGCAGCAACAACATTCTTGGCCAAATAGCGGGCAGCGTATGCAGCAGAGCGGTCAACTTTAGTTGGATCTTTTCCAGAAAATGCACCTCCGCCATGAGGGGCCGCACCACCATACGTATCAACAATGATTTTCCGACCCGTAAGACCAGCATCTCCATCCGGACCACCAATAACAAAACGTCCTGTTGGGTTGACGTAAAATTCATCTTCTGGGCACATCCAACCACTGGGTAGGTTTATTTCGACGTGTGGACGAACTAATTCGCGAACATCCTCTTGGGATAGATTTTCCGCATGCTGAGTTGACACCACGACAGAAGTTGCACCAACGGGTTTACCATCAATGTAGCGGAGGGTTACCTGACTTTTGGAGTCTGGTAGCAATCCAGCCGCAGCTCCAGAGTGACGTGCTTCAGCCATGGAATGCAAAATGCTATGCGAGAAATGAATAGGGGCTGGCATCAAGCTTTCAGTTTCATTGCATGCATAACCAAACATAATTCCTTGATCACCAGCACCTTCGTCTTTATTGCCTGTAGCATCGACGCCTAGGGCAATATCAACAGATTGACCATGCAGGTAGACCTGAACTTCTGAGTTTTTCCAATGAAAGCCGTCCTGTTCATAGCCAATTGATTTCACAGCTTGACGAGCGAGTTCTTCCATTTTTTCTTGATTGACGTTGCCCTTGGCATCAACCAGAGATGCTGGGCCACGAACTTCGCCAGCCAGAACAATACGGTTTGTGGTACATAATGTTTCACAGGCAACCCGAGAAAGAGGGTCAGCCTCTAAAAAAGCATCAACAACTGCGTCCGAAACTCGGTCTGATACTTTATCAGGATGACCTTCAGAAACAGATTCACTAGTAAATAAATAATCAGAGTTTGACACGGGTGGTCCCTTCTTTTGTATAATTATGTCCAATTGGACCAGGGCCTACACGGTCATACCGTCGATTTAGTCAGCCCACTTAGCGCTTTTTTTAACGTGGTGGCAAGCAGCCCAAATCCAACCACGATCTATAAGTTCTGAACATAAAGGACAAAACCGAGCAACTTTTTGTCAATTTTTCATGGGGCAGTCAAGCAGTTTTAACAAGCTAGCTTCGGAAACTATTTTGCTCACTGCTGCCTTTAGCGGCTATTAAAGCTGGGTGATACTGTCTTTGTACTATCAAACAGACGCTCAAAACTGAAAAATTAGATGTTTAAATTTTATGTTCGTTACTTTTATGATTTGTCAATATACCAACAACTGCAGTAATCAATATTAAAAAGATAACTATCGAATTTCCCACCCTGCCATAGAATGTCGTTTGGAGTGATCTGGGCAGAACACTGTCTAGAGTTCCTTTTGTTCCCAGCGCTAAACTGGAAACAACACGGCCATAGCCATCAATAACACCAGAAATTCCTGTGTTGGCGACCCGGACCAACGGAAGACCCTCTTCAACTGCGCGCAAACGGGCTGCATCAAAATGCTGATAAGGACCAGAACTCGCACCATACCAACCATCATTAGTCAAGTTGAGCAGCCATTCCGGGCGATCTTGCCTATCAACCACCTGGTTCGGAAAAATTACCTCATAACATATAAGCGGCGAAACCGGAGGTAAGCCTTTCAGCCGCAAGGTGCGTGGACCAGGTCCCGCAGAAAAATCCGTTGTCCCAAAAGTAATTTTAGAAAATTTAAAAATCTTGCGAAGAGGCGTGTACTCACCAAAAGGCACAAGATGAAATTTATCATATGTACCAACAACATTTCCTACCTCATCAATGCCGTGCAGGCTATTCCATATCTGATACACACCGCCACCTCTTTGTTCGGCACGAAGGGAACCAATAATTGTGAGCCCACCCATTGGCGTAGAACGGGCAATCGCCCTGCGCGAATTAGAATCTTTCTCTATAAAATAGGTGGCCGCTGTTTCCGCCCAAAATATATGAGTTGGAACCGGTAAGCCCGGTTTTGATGCGACCCCACCCATACGGATTTGTTCCTCAAAGTTTTTCGCCCTTAGGCTAGGTTTCCACTTTAGTTTCTGTTCAATATTTGGCTGAATCAAGCGCAAAACAACATCCGAAACAATCTCATTAGATGCCCCCGATAGCCTATACGCCCCTCCAGCCCATACGACAAAAAGAGATAATACAACAATGCTGATTGGACGAGCAGGACTGCCTTTTGTGCTCCAGCCATCTTTACCTACTAAAATAGCCGGAATCCCCGCAACAAGAATGCTGAGCAAACCTAACCCATAAACACCAGTGAGAGCCGCAGTCTGAATTATGGCATCAGAAAAAGTCCAGATTGATCCTATTAGATTCCACGGAAAACCTGTGAAAATCCAACTTCGCACCCATTCAAAAAGAACCCACATAGCGGCAAACACAAGCACCCTGCCAACGCCAGTGCTGCGTCGCCCAAGTACACTGCTTGCAACAACACTTGCCGCTGGGAACAGCGCCATTAACCCAGCTAGAAAAAAAACAGCACCCGGAGCCATCCAACCAAAGCGATCCGGTTGAACAAACAAGGCATTAGCCACCCAATATAAACCAGCAAAAAAATGACCAAGGCCAAACCACCAGCCGGTGGCAAAAGCTCCACGCACGCATGAACTATCGTATGTCAGCCACAACAAACCAATCACAGAAGGGATTAAAAGAAATACCGCGTGAACTGGGGCCATTGCCCCCGCACCCAGGATTCCTAAAAAAAAAGCCAGGGCCCACCGTCGTCGACCTTTTTGGCCTTTAAGATGGCTAAAAAAGAACTGCGCAGCATTCATTCTTCAATCCTGGCTTTCATCCAGCTTTGAATTTATAATTTTATCTATTTCTCGCAGACGCAGTCTTTTGATACGCCTCGGGTCCGCATCAAGAATTTCAAATTCCAGACCACTGGGATGACTAATCAGTTCGCCCCGAATGGGCACCCGTCCTGCCAATGAAAAGACTAAACCACCAAGGGTGTCAAAATCTTCGCGTTCTTCGTCACTTGCAAGAACACCAAGACGTTCTTCCAACATCTCAATAGTTACCCTTGCATCAGCTATCAATGTACCATTTGGATCATCGGCCATGATTGGTTCTTCAGTCCGGTCATGCTCGTCTTCAATTTCACCGACGATTTCTTCAACTAAATCCTCAATCGTCACCAAGCCATCTATACCTCCATATTCATCAACCACTAAGGCCATGTGACAACGCGTAGCTCGCATTTCTAATAAAAGTTCCAGCACTTGCATGGAAGGTGGGACAAACAAGACTTTACGAACAATATCACGGAGGGAAAATTCACTATCCCTGCCATGCCAAGCAAGAACATCTTTAATGTGAATCATCCCGATGGCATCATCCAGCGCACCCCGAAAAACCGGCATTCGAGAGTGACCCTCGCGGGTAATCAGGTCTATTACATTCGACAGATTACTCTCGCTCTCAATGGGTATGATATCCGCCCTAGGCACCATGACATCATGAATTGTCCGGTCTTTTAATTCAAGAATGTTCGCAAGCAAAAGACGTTCTTCATCATCAATGGGAACCTCTCCCACCTCACGCTCTTCTATTAATTCTTCAAGCACATCGCGTGCAGAATTTTCCCCATTGCTAGATTTGAAAAACCTTTTCAACCAGCCAAACAGGCCGCCCGTCGAGGATGACCCATCATCAGTCCCATTGCCGTTTGTATTTTTAAGAAGAGCCAAGCCCATCATCCTGATCCATAGGTTCTGTCCCAATATAGGGATCTGAGATACCTAGTTCTGCCAATGTGCTCGTTTCAAGGGACTCCATAACCGTTGCCTGAGCATGGTTTTCATGATCGTGTCCAAACAAGTGCAAAATACCATGAATAACCAAATGGCTTAAATGATCTGCCAGTTTTTTACCTTCCTGTTCAGCTTCACTCATTGTCGTCTCATAGGCAATTACAATATCTCCCAGCAACAGGGGCATCGCTTCAAACTGGACCGTTTCGTTCACATCCAAATTAGAAAAGGAAAGTACATTTGTTGGTTTGTCAATGCCCCGATACTTCTTATTCAAGATCCTAAGGTTTTCATCATCACTGAGTAGTATACTTACTTCAACTTTTGTTAATTTTCCCTCAGCGCAGGCTCCAAACGTTGCAAGAGCAGCTCGATGGCACACTCTCTCAACGTCACTAATAGCCGACGCCCAGTTGCCGTGTGAGACGGAGATATCTGTGTGAAGGCACTCAGACACCATTTTCTGGTTTTGCCCCCTTTTCATATCGAGCCGAAGCCCGACGGCGCGTTTCCTCATTGTCATATGCCTTAACAATATTAGTCACCAGACGATGGCGAACAACATCATCATGAGTAAAGTGTGTAAAAGCAACACCCCTAACATTGTTGAGAATTTCAGAAGCGTCGCGTAAACCCGAATGGGTGCCGCGTGGGAGGTCAACCTGCGTTAAATCGCCGTTCACCACCATACGGGCGTTTTCTCCTAGACGAGTTAAAAACATTTTCATTTGCACTGCAGTCGTATTCTGCGCCTCATCAAGAATAACAAAAGCATTAGCAAGAGTCCGACCACGCATAAAAGCAAGCGGTGCTACTTCAATTTCACCATTTTCAAGACGCTTGGTAACCTGATCACTAGGCAGCATATCATAAAGAGCGTCATAAAGCGGCCGCAAATATGGATCAACTTTTTCACGCATATCACCTGGCAGGAACCCCAATTGCTCGCCAGCTTCAACAGCAGGTCGCGACAAGATTATCCTATCTACACCACCCCTAACAAGACGCTCAACAGCCTTGGCAACGGCTAGATAGGTTTTGCCTGTACCGGCTGGACCAATTCCGAAGACCAGTTCATTTTCGTCTATGGCTCGCAGATAGTTCGCTTGGTTTGGTGTCCTTGGCGAGACTGTCCGCTTCCGCGTTTTAACCTCAATGTCCGCATCACTGACATTTGAATCGGAATGGGAGGCCATACGTAAAACGGCCTCAACCTCATGATGGTCCACCTGCATCCCCTTTTTAAGACGATCGTAAAGACCTGTCATGGCATCTGCTGCTACATTTATATCTTCACATTCGCCAATAAGTGTTATTTCATTGCCTATGGCCTGAGCTGTTATGTTCAACTCTTTTTCAACTATTGTCAGATGTGAATGGTGAGATCCAAATAACTGAATGGCCAGGGCATTATCCTCAAAGACTAGCTTTCGACTGTCGCCGCCATTGTTCTGCAGGCTATTAGGTTTGCGCAGCCGTCTCATGCAACGTTCTTACCATGATTTACGGCTTCCAGTGATCCGGCCAGACTGTTAGCCTGCGCAACGTCAATGTGCAAATTAACAATAGTTCCAAATAAGTGCTCAGGGGCACTTAAATGAACCGGTTGCATATAAGGACTTCTCCCAATCATCTGTCCGTTAAAACGCCCAAGCCTGTCAAGCAAAACCGGCATAGTTCGCCCAACGCAGCTTTTATTAAAAACTAACTGCTGCTTGTTTAATTCGTCTTGCAATATCTTCAAGCGTTCAGTTTTAACTTCATCGGATATTTGATTGTTCAACAAGGCTGCGGGAGTTCCGGGTCTGGGACTGTATTTAAATGAGTATGCCTGAATGAAGCCAACCTCCTTAACCAACTTCATTGTGCTATCAAAGTCAGAATCTTTTTCTCCCGGAAAGCCAACGATGAAATCTGATGACAAAGCAATGTCCGGGCGGGCCTTCACGAGACGCCCTACAATCTGCCGATAATGATCTGAGCCGTGGCGGCGGTTCATAGCTTTTAGGATTTTGTCTGAGCCCGACTGCACAGGCAGATGCAGGAACGGCATCAGAGCCGCAATTTCGCCGTGGGCTAAAATCAATTCTTCATCCATATCTGCCGGATAGGAGGTCATATAACGAATGCGTTCAATACCTCTAACTTCGGCAATTTCGCGAATCAGCCTGCCTAGGCCCCATTCTGTACCACCGATTGCAACACCGTGATAACTATTAACGTTTTGGCCTAGCAAGGTCACTTCCTTGACACCAAGATCAGCCAGACGTCTCGCTTCTGCTATAATATCACTCACCGGACGGGAATATTCGGCACCACGAGTATATGGAACGACACAGAAGGCACAAAACTTGTCACAGCCTTCCTGAACTGTCAGAAAAGCGGATGAACCCTCAACCACCCCACTACCCAACATCACTTCGGGCAAATGATCAAATTTTACCTGGGCTGGGAAATCTGTGTTCAGCACCGCGCCTGTAGCACGCGAAACACGAGCAATCATCTCAGGTAATTTGTGGTAGGCCTGCGGCCCAAACACCAGATCTACAAATGGGGCGCGACGGAGTATCTCATCTCCTTCAGCCTGGGCAACACAACCAGCAACGGCCAGAATCATATTTGAGCCGTGATTCTTTTTGCGGGTTTTGATCTTGTTCATACGACCCAACTCAGAATAAACTTTCTCTGCCGCTTTTTCTCGAATATGGCATGTATTAAGAATCACCATATCTGAATCGTCAGGTTTATTACTTAAGCTATAGCCCAATGGCCTAAGAACATCAGCCATCCGATCGGAGTCATAGACGTTCATCTGACAGCCGTATGTCTTAATATATAGCTTCTTAGTCAAACGCCACACCCGGCTTCGTGGATTTTCAATAATGTAATGTCAACAAAAGTAGCAAACGGACCCGATGCTTTAATATTTTTTCCAGACATTCACTGGCCTTTTTCATCATCACCAATAGGGATGCCGTAGAGTTCGAGCCTGTGGCCTACCAGCTTAAGACCCTTTTCTTCCGCAATCTTGCGTTGTAGGACCTCAATTTCCTCATTGCGAAACTCTATAACTTCTTCATTTTTGACATTTATTAGATGATCATGGTGGTCATCAGTCGCCTCTTCATAGCGTGCACTACTACCGCCAAAGTCATGCTTTTCAAGCAACCCTGCTTCTTCAAACAGACGAACTGTCCGATAAACTGTCGCAATAGAAATTTTTGGATCAATATTTGAAGCGCGTCTATAGACTTCGTCTACGTTTGGATGATCATCGGAATTTGACAGTACTTGGGCGATAACTCGGCGTTGGCCAGTCATCTTCATACCTCTCTCAATACAGAGCTTTTCTATACTTGATAATGCAGTCATTTACTATCTCTTTGCTCATCCACTTTTACGAATTCCTTTACGCGACTTTGTCCCCAGACCTATTTTTTTTGCTAAATTTGAGCGATGCTTGGCATAATTTGGAGCAACCATGGGGTAGTCAGCAACTAACCCCCAACGATCCCTGTATTCTTTAGGCGACAAATTATAAGATGTCATAATATGACGTTTGAGCATTTTTAGTTTTTTGCCATCTTCAAGACAAATAATATAATCAGGAAGAACGGATTTACTTACTGGTACTGCTGGACGAAGGCGCTCTGTAGACGCCTGTTCTCTTCCTACTAACGACATAGTTTTATATACTTCTTGAATCAAGCTAGGCAAGTCGCCAATTGATACCAAATTATTGCTTACATGCGCTGAAACAATCTCTGTTGTCAGCTCGAGGATTTCATTTATATTTGGCTTATCACTCATAATTTAACAATTCCGTACAAAACTTATTAATAAGTTATTGTATATACACAATATCACTCCATAACAAGATGCAGTCATGAATAAAAGTTCCAAAACCCCAAATAGAAATGAGAGTAACTTCTTTCTTGATATTACAACTGAAGTTTGTCCCATGACCTTCGTTCGCACAAGGCTAAAAATTGAGCAAATGAGCCCGGGTGACGTTGTTGAAGTACGCCTGAAAGGAGCAGAAACCCTTAAAAATGTACCCCGTTCTGCGAAGGAGATGGGCATTATAATAGTATCCCTAGAACCTGAGGAAGGAACTATCAACCCCCATGGGGTCCACAGATTACTATTACGAAAGGTCTGAGTATTACTTGTCCTAAATATTTAGACTGTAAATTATAGCATCTATTTTTTTTGATGACCGTTTATAGTATCCTAAACGCTTTCCTATAATTTGAGATCCAAATGTTTTATAAAATGCTATGGCGGCCTTATTGTCCTCTGCTACCTCAAAAAATATTTTTGCCACATTACTAATTGCTGCCCTTTTTATTGATTTTAATAATAATATGCTGGCTAACCCTTTTTTACGTGCTGCCGGTATCACGCCAATGCTTATGATTTCTGCCTCGTCAGCAGCAACCCGCATCATGATAAAACCCTGAGGAATTTTCTCTTCAGTTTCTATTAAGAACCCTATCATCCCGGGCATATTCAGCATTTCACTTATTGACTTTTCATTCCAGATTTCCTCAAAACAAGCCCCATGCAGAACCGAAATAATTCCCGCATGAACAATGCTCGCCTCAACTATCTTTAAAGTCATGACCTGAGGCGTCCTCCATCTTTGGGTAATTTGGCATCTGGGGGACGCAAGTACAGAGGCAAAGGGGCCTTCAGTATGTCGCCCCGGGTCCAACGTTGGGACGCAAGTTCGGCCAAAACAGATCCGTCAGGATATTCAGGGCTTTCAATTACAATGGGCTCGTGCCCTGCCTCAACAAGGGCTGACGTAGCCTGTAACCTTGCATCCCCAACAACATAAAATGGGCCAGGAACGCTTAGAAGCCACTCGCCGAGTATAGCTGGATCAATTGCGCAGGCTTCTTTTATTGGCTCAAGCCCTATTTGAAAGGCCTGCACATAAATATCTTTACGCTTAGAATCAAGAGCTACTAACAAAGTACCCTGTTGCCATACGCTGGCTTTTACTCCATGTGCAATAACTTCTGTCGTCGTGAGGCCAAGACACGGAATGTGTGCCGCCAGGGCTATACCACGAGCCGTTGCTAGACCGATCCTGAGCCCAGTAAAAGCACCTGGCCCCACAGTTACAGCCAACAAGTCAAGATCTTTTGCCATGACTCTAGCTTCTTCAAGTACATTGTGGATCATCGGCACCAGAGCTTCCGCCTGCCCGCGAGACATTTTTTCTTTGCGTGCAGATACTACAGTTCCATCCCACCAAAGTGCGACCGAGCATGAACTAGTAGCCGTATCTATTGCTAAAATTCGCATCAAACTTATAGCTCCTGAGTTTTAGTGTCTTATAATACTCCCCTCTGACAACAAAAAGATTGTATTAATTGCCATGACATTAATTTCGATCACTCCAGAAAGCCATGGTGTAGCCATAGACATTAAATATGCCACGATGGACAACTTTACTGGTAAGCCAATTTACGCTCGCCCGGGCTGTTATCTGCTAGATGAAGCCAATATCCTACTCAAGAGGGCCATAGATATGGCCCAGGTTCAGGGTTGGCATTTATTAATATTTGATGCCTTTCGACCGTCAGAGGCTCAATTTAAAATGTGGGCTCACACTCCGGATCCGAATTTTTTAGCAGATCCCAACCTCGGCTCTCCCCATTCAAGAGGTGTCGCAATAGATTTAACTTTGGTGGACACGAAATCTGGTGAAATCCTTGATATGGGCACTAGCTTTGATTCCTTCAGTCCCCAATCCTTTCACGGCAATATGGAAATTTCCAAGAAAGCCCAAGAAAACCGTTACTTTCTACTGGGACTTATGACAGCGGCAGGTTGGGATTGCTATTTGAAAGAATGGTGGCACTATCAACTTTTCGATAGCTATTCATATGATGTCCTATCCGATGACGTTCTTGAAACGCCTATGATGGACTAATCTATCCTGCAGGCCTCCGCAAAATTGAGACGTGGGCTCCGCGCATGTAGATTTTCATCATTGCCATAACCGATAGAACAGATAAAGTTTGATTTTACCGCACTGTTCGCAAAGAAAGTGGCGTCTACCTTCGCATTATCAAAGCCAGATATGGGCCCGCAATCTAATCCTAAGGCCCGTGCCGCCATCATAAAATAAGCACCTTGAAGAGTACTATTTCTAAACGCAGTAGAAAAAATTAGTTCCTCGTTTCCAATAAACCAGGACCTCGCATCAGTGTGAGGGAACAATTCAGGCAAGCGCTCATAGAATTCCATGTCATAACCAATAATTGCTGAAGCGGGAGCCATCATGATCTTAGCAACGTTTGCTTCTAAAAGTGCTGGAGACAATTTTTTCTTGGCCTGCTTAGAGGTGACGAAAACAATACGGGCTGGAGAGCAATTGGCACTGGTTGGCCCCATACGTGTCAAGTTCCAAATTTCATGCAATAACCCATCTTCCAGCGGTTTATCTAACCAGCCGTTGCGTGTTCTTGCGCTATTAAAAAGTAAGTCTAGGGTAGCAGCATCTGCTTTCATATTTATTTTCCAAATTCGTTTGTATCCTTGATAAGGAGCTTAAAAAGTGGGCATAAACGAGTGTAAAGTTAGGTAAATCAGTAGGAGTTTAGCGTGCAAAATGAAACCCGTACAGTTTCAAGCCACATACATCATGCCTTTTTAGACTTGGGGCTAATTTTAATCGTGTTGTTCACAATGGCTGCTCATGCTCGTGCTAGTGACTCTGCCGTTATTTTCATGTACCACCGCTTTGGCGAAGACGAATATCCTTCGACCTCCATCAAGCTTGAACAGTTTGAAGCACATCTGGCCGAACTGAAATCTGGTGCTTACAACGTAATGGCCTTATCTGACATAGTAAAGGCTCTAGAGAATGGCACACCATTGCCTAACAAAACCATCGCTATAACTATCGACGATGCTTATCTTTCTGTCTATGAAAAGGCCTGGCCCAGATTAAAAGAACTTGGACTTCCCTTCACGCTTTTCATTGCCACTGATCCTGTTGATCAGGGTATCCAAGGGTATATGTCATGGACGCAAATTCGCGAGTTGAGCCAGAACGGTGTCACCATTGGCTCGCAGACAGCTTCGCACCTACACATGGCAGCTGCCGATCACCTAACCAATCGGCGCGAATTGGAAAAATCAAATGCTCGCTTCAAAGAAAAGCTCGGCAATCGCCCAAATCTGATTGCTTATCCCTACGGTGAAGCCAGTCAAAGTGTTGAAAAACTCGCACAAGATTCAGGTTTTATCGCCGGTTTCGGTCAGCATTCTGGGGTTGCCGCAAAAACACCTGACATGTTTTTTTTACCACGCTTTGCAATGAACGAAAACTATGGAGACATCAAACGATTTAAATTAGCTGCAGGGGCCCTTGCCCTAAATACGAGTGATCTAAGTCCTAGAGATCCCCTGATAGGTAATGGTGATGACAACCCACCAGCCTTCGGTTTCACAATTAAGGGAGATGCAGCCCTAACAAAGAGTCTAAAAAAGTTAAGATGTTATGCTTCACACGAAGGCAATCTTGGAACTACATCCCTTGGCGGAGAAAACGGCCAGACGCGCATAGAGATTAGAATGAAAAAAAAATTGCCCAAAGGCCGAACACGGCTGAACTGTACCCTACCGACCAGTGAAGGCCGTTGGTATTGGTTTGGACGCCAGTTTTTTCTCAAAAATTAGCAGAGATGTCACAGATTACCAGCCGATATTCTCTTGAGCCCAGTCTCTATTGTTATAATAAACCCTTCAATCAACTGACTTTCAAAAGCCATTATATTTTTTAATTAATAAACTCGAATTAACCTCAGAAATTCCATTAAAATTAAACACCTGCCGTGCAAACAAATTCTAAAAGCTCTTAATCTAAATGTTGAGGTTGTGCTCGCATACAAAAATCTGGAGTGCCCACAAACAATTCATTCCCTTATCAAAACACAAAAGCTAGTCTGTATACTTATTATCATAGGGATATATAATGAGTAAAAATACACTTTACTTTGTTGCTCTGGTGTTAGTCATGAGCCTTAATGCTTGTCAAAGTGTGAGCAAAAAGTCAGAAATGATAATCCAGATTAATGATGCAAAGGCCACGCCCGAGGCATCTACTTCCAAAAAAATCATAGATAAATTTGGTCCCACTCAGGGTGAAAAATGGATGATCGCTGTGGCCAATCCTTATGCAGCTGAGGCAGGTCTAAAGATACTTCGCCAAGGGGGTAGCGCCACAGACGCAGCAATCGCAGCCCAGCTTGTGCTTAATCTAGTTGAACCCCAGTCATCTGGGATAGGGGGGGGTGCTTTCCTTGTACATTTTGATGGTATCAGTAGTGAAATCAGCACCTATGATGGTCGCGAGAAAGCACCTGCAACAGCTAATTCTGAAATGTTCATGAACAAGGATGGGACACGCAAGAAGTTCTTTGATGTAGTTGTCGGTGGACAATCTGTTGGGGTGCCGGGGCTGCTTCGTATGCTGGAAACCGCTCATAAAGAGAAAGGCATCATAAAATGGGCAAAACTTTTTCAGCCCGCTATCGAGCTTGCCGAAAAAGGCTTCATAGTTTCACCGCGCCTGAACAGCCTAATAAAAAAAGACAAGTATTTGAAAACATTCACCACAACCGAGGCCTATTTTCATACTAGCGAAGGCACAGCCCATGAAGTTGGCCATTTACTGAAAAACCGACCCTTTGCTCTAACTTTGCGTCTGATTGCACAAAACGGTGCAGATGCCTTTTATAAAGGTGCCCTAGCGCAACGCATTGTTGATACGGTGAATGGAGCCAGCAAAAACCCCGGCAGCCTTAGTATGGCCGACATGGCCAACTATACATCTGAGAAACGTGAGCCGGTTTGTATGTTTTACCGTCAATGGCTAATCTGCGGCATGGGGCCACCCTCATCAGGCGGGCTGACTACATTGCAAATCCTCGGCATCCTAAAATCTTTTGATCTAGCTGCTATGAAGCCTGACCAGGATGGCCAGATTGACCCAATTGCAGCGCATCTGATTGCCGAAGCCTCAAAGCTCGCCTTTGCTGACCGCGACATTTATATTGCAGATGAAGACTTTGTCCCCGTGCCTTCTGCGGGGATGCTCGATCCTAGTTATCTTGAACTACGAGCTCGTCAAATATCCCCTACAAAGGCAATCTCGAAGGCTAAGCCTGGCAATCCCGGCTTGAGCCAATCCTGGAACTTTGCTCCCGGCGATGACAGCCTCGGCCTTTCTACAACCCATATCAGTATTGTCGATAGAAAAGGCAATGCCGTTTCCATGACGTCAAGCATCGAAAATGCTTTTGGGTCACGCATGATGGTGGGTGGCTTCCTTATGAACAATCAACTTACAGACTTTTCCTTCATTTCTAAAAAAAATGGAGAGCTCGTTGCGAACCACGCCGCACCAGGCAAGCGTTCGCGTAGTTCCATGGCTCCAACCCTCGTTATTGACGCCAATGGCAAGGTTGTTTTAGCCATTGGCTCACCGGGAGGAGCAAACATTATTGGCTATGTAGCCCAAACCATCATCGCCAACCTTGAATGGAATATGAATATTCAAAGCGCTGTCGATATGCCCCATATTATTAACCGTAACGGCACAACATACCTTGAGTCCAACACAGGACTGGATGCATTAATCCCGACATTGAAAGCCCTTGGCCACACCACCAAGCTAGTCACTATGACAAGCGGCTTGCATGGTATTCGGGTTCGTGATGGAAAACTGTACGGCGGGGTAGATAGCCGCCGCGAGGGCGTTGCATTAAGTGATTAAGACGTCAATAGATTATATTTAACTAACCAAATAAACTGAAAAAGCACACTATATTTTTTTAACTATCTGTCGCCCACCCAAAAACTTCACCAAGGGTTGATTAAAGATCGTCCATAATAACTTTATCACCCATCTTTTTTTTAAAACAGCAAGAATCCAGTTCATGATCAGCTAACTCATATGGCCAACAACAAACAAGACATCGGTGGGATACAATTTCAAATTAGGTAATCGCAACCCATTTGGGCTTTCTTTATCAAAACACATTAGTCCCCATTTTCTTTGCCCAAGTAGCGATAGGGATAACACTAGGTTTGCCTTCTGTAGTTAGTATATCGCCTTGCCAATCCTCAACATTAATGAAACCTATTATTTAGCTTTTTAAAAAAGACTGGAATGAAAGCTAAGACGGCCAACCCTAGTATCGGAATAAGTATTTTTGGTGAAAATATAATGCCAATATCCGGTTCAGTTCCACTTTCAAAAACCGCACTTAAACCATTGCCAACACTGGCATAGACAAGAGCGCCAGGGATCATGCCAAGTAAGGTCCCAATTAAATACGTACGGGGCGAAACATCCAGAAATGCAGGTACAAGGTTTACCAGCCAGAATGGGAAAAGTGGTACTAGACGAAGAACCAGCATGTAACTCAATTGGTTCTTCTTGAAACCAGTTTCCATACTATCAATGGCTTCTCCACATTTTTTCCTAAGCACATCAGGTAGAGTGTAACGGGCAATAAAAAAAATCACCATAGCTCCAAATGTAGCGCCCAATAATGAAAGAAACCCGCCTATAAGCGTTCCAAACATAAAGCCACCAACCATAGTCATCCATACGCTAATAGGCACTGAAAAAGCGCTGAGAGCGCCATATGCTCCTGCAAATAATAACACTGAAATAAAATAATTTGCATCACGCCACTGGCTCATGAGCTCCTTATTTTCCTTGAGGGCATAAAATGATAGGTAACGGTCCAAACCCAAATAAAAAAACATAATAAAGCCAGACCCTAAAAAGAGTAGAGGCAATAACCGCAAAAAAAAATTTATTTGCGATTTTGGGAGTTTTATAGGTCGAAATTTAGTTGTCATTCACAGGACCCTTAATAATTAACAAGGATAGTAACATACACCATCATAACAATTACTCTTACAGCTCTTTTAAGAGACGTTTTCTACGCAAGCTACTCATCATGCAGGACAACAGTAATATTTATATTATTGGAGTGATCGCCTTTTCCCTTGTAAAAGTCTTTATTATTAAATTACTCAGCGTTGACTTCCCCCTGACAAGACCCTATACAACTTTCTTGTTTTTGTGGGAGTTAGTCCTTTGAAACGTACTTATCAACCGAGCAAGCTTGTCCGCAAGCGTCGGCATGGATTTCGCAGCCGCATGGCGACAGTCGGGGGTCGTCGTGTTTTGGCCACTCGTCGTGCACGAGGCCGTAAGCGTCTCTCAGCTTAAGGCACGTCTTGTGTCTGTGCTTCCACGCCTTAAACGACGCCCTGAATTTCTCAGGGTAGCCGCCACCGGTCGCAAGTGGGTCACGCCGGGACTAATTGTCCAGGTTCGCAAGCGATCTGTAAAAGAAGCAGATATGATTGACGCGCGTATAGGTTTTACTGTCAGCCGCAAGGTAGGAAATTCGGTTAAACGTAACCGTGTCCGGCGTAGGCTAAAAGCTGCTGCAGCAATAATGATGTCAAATCATGCCCAGGTAGGAACGGACATTGTTATTATTGGACGTAAGAATACGTTGAAGAGACCTTTTTCAGCCCTAATGGCTGATATGACAATGGCGCTGAAGAAGCTGCAAACCTATCGCGAGGGGATTTAAAAAAAGTTGATACAGTCTCTTTATAACACCCTCAGCCAATCACCTTCCCGTCTTGCTATAACTCTGATCAGATGCTATCAGCTATTAATTTCGCCCATTCTTCCCAACATCTGCCGCTTTCAACCCTCCTGTTCTAAATACGCTGTTGACGCATTTACCCAATTTGGTGTTTTCAAAGGTGCGTGGCTCAGCCTGAAGCGCATAGGGCGATGCCACCCCTGGGGTGATGCTGGCTTCGATCCTATTCCCAAACAGATCCACAACCAAGAAGATGAAAAATCCTGCCACTATATTTCTTCAAGATAGCAGAAAAAATGAATGAAAATCGTAACCTCGTCTTGTCCATTGTCCTGTCAATCATCATTTTGGTTGGATTTGAGTTTTATTCGTCCTGGCGATACCCTGTTCTGGGCCCACAGGAAGAGCCAGCAGTAAGGGGCAGTGAGGACACTCCAAATAGCCCTCAAAGCTTGCTTCCAAAGCCCAGTAGAGACCCTGCAAGTGCACCCTCGGCCCCCAGCCTAACCAATCTCTCATCAGAAAAAGTTGTATTGATGGACCGTCAGGCCCTTCTTAAAAAAAATTCGAGAGTCCAGATTATATCCCCAAGCCTGAGTGGTTCATTATCACTTTTAGGCGGACGCATTGATGATCTGACCCTGTCCCAGTTCTACGAGGAATTGAGTGAATCGAGCCCAGCTATTGTCTTATTGTCCCCCAGCGGAACCAGCAATGCATATTTTGCTGATTATGGTTGGATTGGAGAAGGGATCGCCCTTCCAAACAAAAACACATTATGGAGCGCTTCATCGAAAACCCTAAGCCCAGACAAGCCCGTAACCTTGAAATGGAATAATGGGCAAGGTTTAATTTTCAAACGAACTTATGCCATCGACGAAAAATACATGTTTAGTGTAAGCCAAAGTGTCGAGAATAAGGGATCATCCTCAGTAACACTGTATCCCTACGCCCTAATATCGCGCCATGGACTACCTGAGGTGACCGGGTTTTATATTTTACATGAAGGTCTTCTGGGCGTCTTTGATGAAACACTACAAGAATTAGATTACACTGACATGCAGGACACCAACACAGTAGCTAACAAAACAACTGGCGGGTGGTTGGGCATTACAGATAAATATTGGTTAATGGCCCTTATCCCTGATCAAAAGACCCCAGTAAGCACCCGCTTCACATACCGTAATGATAATGGTCTTGAAAAATTTCAGGCCGATTTTATGAGCGCGCCAGTAACGATTGCCGCTGGTGATTCTGGAGAAGTAAACAGCCACCTTTTTACCGGTGCTAAGGAAGTAAAGGTTTTAGATAGTTACGAGACAAAACTTGATATTGCACGTTTTGATCTGGCTATTGATTTTGGATGGTTCTATTTCCTAACCAAGCCAATTTTCTATACCCTAATATTTATCAATGAACATGTTGGAAATTTTGGTGTAGCCATTTTATTATTAACAGTTTTAATAAAAATTATCTTTTTCCCTCTTGCAAATAAGTCCTACACTTCAATGAGCAAGATGAAAAAATTACAGCCCGAAATGGTCAAGCTACGAGAACGCTTCGGCGACGACAAAATGCAGCTTAACCAGGAAATGATGGCCCTTTATAAGCGTGAAAAGGCCAATCCCGCTTCTGGTTGTTTACCTATGCTGGTTCAGATACCAGTGTTTTTTGCACTCTACAAAGTTTTGTTCGTTACGATTGAAATGCGTCACGCTCCTTTCTTTGGGTGGGTTCAAGATTTGTCAGCGCCAGATCCAACCAACTTTTTTAATTTATTTGGCCTGATTCCTTGGAACCCAGCAGCAGTGCTACCTGACCCCCTGCTAATTGGTGTATGGCCATTAGCAATGGGCGTTACTATGTATTTGCAGCAAAAGCTCAATCCACAGCCCGCTGATCCTATGCAAGCTAAAATTTTCATGTTCCTGCCTATTATGTTTACTTTTTTGCTGGCGCGCTTCCCTGCCGGTCTAGTGATCTACTGGGCATGGAACAACCTGCTGTCTATTATTCAACAAAAAATAATCATGATTAAGATGGGCGTTAAGTAAGCAGGAAAATGACCAGTGAGCCCTGAAGAGCAGGAGCAAAATAATGAAAAAGCAGTTGAGCATGGTCGCTGGCTGTTTTCGCAGACCTGCACCTTCCTTGTTGGTGCTGTCAAAATGGAGGATCTGCCTGAAGCGAGCCAGACAGAAATAGCCTTTGCAGGACGCTCAAACGTTGGCAAGTCGAGTCTAATTAACGCTCTGACTAATCACAAAGATCTTGCACGAACTTCAAACACCCCGGGGCGCACCCAACAAGTCAACTTCTTTAATCTAGGCAAACAGCTAACGATCGCTGATCTTCCGGGATATGGCTACGCAAAAGCACCGCGTGAAACAGTGCGCCAGTGGACCAACCTTGTTGGAGACTACCTACAGGGTAGAATGCAGTTGCGTCGGTCTTGCCTGCTAATTGATAGCCGTCATGGGATTAAGGAAAGCGATCGGAAAGTAATGAGAATGCTGGACAAAAGTGCTGTTTCTTACCAGATCATCCTAACAAAATGTGACAAAATCAAGCCAGCCCAATTGGAAAAATTGCTCATTACAACGAGTACAGAAATAGAAAGCCATGTTGCTGCCCATCCAGAGCTCATTGCAACTTCAAGCGTAAAGGGAATAGGTATTGTAGACTTGCGCGCCACCCTTGCAGCTTTGGTCACTGAGCGATAATATCCCTAAATGAGTAAACAATTAAAGCCCACAGACAAAGACAAAAGCCGAGATGATTGGTTGTCCCAAGCACGAACCCTATCAGAAGCACTGCCTTACATGCGCCGACATTCGGGCGAGACTTTAGTTATCAAGTATGGCGGCCACGCCATGGGCGATAGTGATCTTGCCAACCTGTTCGCGCGTGATATTGTCCTTTTGCGCCAAATTGGATCAAACCCAGTTGTTGTTCATGGCGGTGGTCCCCAAATTGGCGAAATGCTAGACCGCCTGAAGGTTAAGAGCGATTTTGTCGATGGGCTTCGCGTTACTAACGAAAAATCCATCGAGATTGTAGAAATGGTATTGTCAGGGACCATAAACAAACAGATTGTCTCAAGCCTCAATACTTCAGGAGGCATCGCTGTTGGCCTATCGGGTAAAGATGGCAACCTGATCGTCTGTGAAAAATTGCAACGCACCAAGCGCGAACCAGATTCTAATATCGAGCGTATTCTTGATCTTGGACTAGTCGGTGAACCAAAAAACATTAACACCCATGTCTTAGATAATTTTAAGCAATCCGATATAACTCCAGTTATTGCGCCAATTGGAATAAGCCCCAAGGGTGAAACTCTTAATGTTAACGCAGATACTGCAGCCGGGGCCATAGCCTCCGCACTAAATGCACGCCGTTTATTGATACTTACAGATGTTGCCGGTGTGCTGGATAGTAATGGTGATCTAATTACCCACTTAAGCGTGAGTGACGTCAAAAAACTGCTTAAGCGTGGCACTATTCATGGTGGTATGATTCCAAAAGTCAAAACTTGCCTTAAGGCCATTGATAGCGGTGTAAAAGGTGCAGTAATCATTGATGGTCGAGTTCCCCATGCCTTGTTACTTGAACTATTTACTGAACACGGTGCAGGCACACTAATAGAGCCAGACTAAGCCGATTTGACCTTTGTCAATTGACTTAAATTTTCCACAGTTCGATTCAAACTAAATGCCGATAAAGCAAGGTAGTAGCGCTCCACTGCTTATTACTTTGAGAAATAGCTTAACGTTCAATATGTTTAATTTTTAGTGGGAAATGGGCAGTTTAATTCCAAAAAAAATGTGAAATAATGCTTAATTTGGCAATAAAACGAGACCCAGTTAAAACAAAGGTCACGATCAGATCTTTTTAAAAAGATACATTCAGTTTTGAGTGAAGTGATTACTGCTTCACCCTAACACCCTATGTCTACCGGATTTTTCTTGACGTTCATATATTGAACGCTATTCTTCCAAATAAATATATATATACTTTAATCAATTTTGGATCATGGAATCACATGCCAAATAATGAGCAGAAAATTACTCTTGGTGTCCTCAATGCTATTCACGATAACAGTAGAATCACCCAGCGTTCGATGGCTGGCGAGCTTGGTATCGCGCTTGGTTTAACTAATTCCTATCTCAAGCGCTGTGTAAAAAAAGGCCTAATTAAAGTTAAGCACGCTCCTGCTAATCGTTATGCCTATTACTTGACACCGCAAGGTTTTTCTGAGAAATCGCGACTTGCGCGGGAATATCTTACCCAAGGATTTCAATTCTTTCGAATCGCCCGTGAGCAATGCTCTGAAATTTTTAGAATTTGTAGCGATCAAGGCCAAAAAAAAATTGCCTTGCATGGCTTAACAGACTTAACAGAAATTGCCGTTCTTTGCGCAAGTGAGCATGACGTGGAGCTGGTTAGCATCATAGACCCCAGCTCTAAACTAGACAAATATAATGATATCCCTATTCATTCGGGCTTTTCCAGCCTTGATGACTTCGATGCATTAATCATCACAGATCTTGGAAGCTCACAGCAAGAATTTGATCTACTGGTCAAACATTATGGAACAGATTGTGTCTTTGCTCCAGCAATTCTAAAATTATCTAGTAAATCT
>Ga0209631_10001115_pt1 | contig 35440 bp, 18 predicted proteins | sample COG_08_FD_184752 | JGI IMG/M metagenome (GOLD analysis project Ga0209631, IMG submission 184752) | Pelagic Microbial community sample from North Sea - COGITO 998_met_08 (SPAdes) (version 2) | ecosystem: Environmental > Aquatic > Marine > Neritic zone/Coastal water | place: Helgoland, sampling... | reverse complement strand
CGAGGGTGTAAAAGAACGAGGGTGTGAAAGAACGAGGGTGTGAAAGAACGAGGGTGTGAAAGAACGAGGGTGTGAAAGAACGAGGGTGTGGACGCCGTCCGTATTACCCCGTACCCAACGGAGGACGACGAGTGCGTCGTGGTCGATACCATCACGTATTATGTACCTTCGAAGGTATTATTTTAACTGTTATAAACCAACTACAACCAAACTAACGGAGTCCGTCACTAGTCCAGGAAGTCGAACGGATCGTCGCGGACGTACTTCTCCGGCTTGAGCCCGTGTTTTTCTACGTACTCGGCGGACCAGAATTTGGACAGGTGCCTCACCCCGCTGTCGCACGCTATGGTGACCACCCTGTGGCCCGGTCCGAGCCGCCTGGCCAGCTTGGCGGCGCCCACGATGTTGACGCACGACGACGAACCAAGGAACAGACCGTCGCGTCGCGCCAGGTACCGGCTCATCTCCACAGCCTCGCGGTCGTCGCACCGAAACGCGCCCGACAGCAAACTCGGACCTTCGTTTCCGCCACCCTTGCCTTCCTCCGTGCCGTCACCCCCGATGGCGATGTGGAAGTTACACGTCAGCCGGTTGATACCCACGCCCTCGGTGATGGTGTCGAACGGGTTCTTCAATCGTTTGCCCTCCGCCTCCACCGCGTTGTACAGGACCCCCCGGGTCACCTTGTTGTACAAAGAGCTCCCTTGCGGATCCACCAGGTGGCACTCGATCAGCGGGTCCTTGCGTTTGAGATACGACGCGATACCCGACAGGGTCCCACCCGTGCCGCACGCGCACACGAACGCGTCCAGCCTCCTGTCGCTCGTGGACACCGAGTTGCTCGTCGCTTCGCCGCACTGTCGCCAAATCTCGGGACCGGTGCCCTCGAGATGCGCCCTGTAGTTAGCCGTGTTCTCAAACTGATTCGCAAAGTACCCCAAACCATCCCCGTCCAACTCGCACATCTCTCCCGCGCGTCGCCTCGCGACGTTCACGAAGTGGTCCTGGTGCGTGATGGAGACCGGCCGGACGCGTTCGCACGTGGCGCCGTACGATTCCATGAGCCTCGGCTTCTCTGTAGCCGCGTCGTCTGGAAGTATGAGATGCGCGTTGCATCCCAGCGCCCTCGCCACCATGGCCAGAGATACCCCGGTGCTGCCGGCGGTACCTTCCGTGACTGTACCACCGCGGATGAGCTCGCCGGACTCTAGCGCCTCGGTGAGGATCCGTAGTGCGACGCGATCCTTGACGCTGCCCCCGGGGTTGGCGAACTCGCACTTGATCATGACGTCGCAGCCGGTGGCGTCGGAGAGGGAGTTGACGCGGATCATGGGGGTGTTACCGATGGATGCGAGCACGTCGGGCATGGGCGGGGGCGGGGGGAAGTGCACGCCGCGCGTGGACGGCGCGTGCGGCGGTGGACACGCGCCGAACAGGTCGCAAAGTGCACGCGCGATGAAGCGAATGTGCGAGGCGGCGGTGGGCGCCTCGGCGACGGACGTGTCCGCCGACGCGCGTCGACGGTCGGCGGAGGAGGCGACCAGCCACGCGCCCGCCGCCGCGCTCGCCACCGCGGTGCCCACGAGCAGCGCGGTGGTCGCCGCGCGCGACTCGTGGCGCTCGCCCATCTGCCCCACCACTGTGGCACCGCTCACTTAGGGTCCCCGTCAATGGGTGCCGTCTCGGAACAGACTGGCGATAAAAAAATCAAAGCAAGGCGCACGTGGGCCGAGTCAGCACCATGGCATCCTACCCGTCGCCACCTTCGCACATGACGCCCGAGTGGGCGCAGTTCCTCGAGGCGGACATCGTGCGTGCCCCATCGTGGTCCCAGAACCCGGACTAAACCCGCCCCTTACCCCCATCACCTCATCTCACCGTCAACGTCGTCCCCCTTTTTCGCCTCGCAGGACCGCAACGGGCAGGTGGACGGCGCGGAACTGCAGAACATGCTCGCCGCCGGGGGGCTAGTGTTCTCCCTGCAGACCGTCATGCAGATCATACGCCTGCACAACACGCGCGACAGCGGACAACTCGACTTCGCCGAGTTCAAGCAGGTCCAGCAATTCCTGTCCAACGTGCAGGCGTCGTTTCAGTACTTCAACCAGAGCAAGTCAGGTCGGCTGGACAAGAGCGAAGTGCTCCGCGCGCTGCACCACGCGGGGTTCGGGCACGTGGACGAGGGGGCGGTCAAGGCGGCGTGCCAGGCCTTCGACCCGGACAGGACCAACTCCTTGTCCCTGGACCAGTACATCGCAATGACTCTTTTTTTGTTAAACTCCAAGCGGGTCTTCGAAGCCTTCGACGCAACCACCCCAGAGAACGGGCTGATCAAGCTGGACTTTAACCAGTTCGTGTACGCGGCGGCCAAGACGAGGTGATGTACGTGGATGTCGGATAGGTAGCTAGTCGAGAGTGTATTCGGTTGATGAACAGAGTCAGTCATACATGGTAAAAATCGCGCTGCGCTAAGTTGTTGTACGTGCTATCAGTAACCTATGCCGCCCCACTTGCCTACGGCGTGTTTCAGTCGTCGTCTGGGTCGAGTCCACTGACGCTAAGCGCTCTCCGCTTCCTCGTCTCCTCCTTAGGAGACCCCGAACAGAGAGCATATGTAAAAGTAATCAATCGTCAGTCGTCCTTGCAATCGTCAGTCATCCTTGCTCCCTTCCGACGACGCCTCCCGCGCGGGGTTACCCCCCGACGCCAAGTTGTGCGCGTAGAACACGCACATGAGCGCCGCCCCGCACGCGATCAGACCCGCGGGGATGAAGCTCCCGCCGGCCATCCACTTCTTCCCCATCACCGCCCCGAGCGCCGTCGAGATGAGCGCCGATACGATCGTCTCAAACGCCGACGACGCGTTCGCCTTCCACTTCTTGAGGCTCATCGCGCCGAGCGCCATGAGCAGGGTGCCCATACCCCCGCCGAAGATGAGGGACTTGGTGCTGCCCGCGATGGCGAACCCCGCGAGTCCGCCCAGCGCCACGAACAGACCCCACGGGAGGGTGAGGCAGAAATCGTGCATCGGAAACCAACCGAAGCGACGCGGTTTCTCTCTACCGGTGACCTCTCTCGTCTTCGCCGCCTCCGTACCGCCCTCGCCGTCCAGCGGCTGGAACTCTCCGCCGCTCGATGCGGTTCCCGGCTCCGCGCGTGCCACTACGCGGCTGCCGCGGCTAGCCAGAAAAGAAGCGTGCTCCGAGGGCGCGACGAACCCGGCGTGATCCCCGAGGTGGACCTTGGACCGGACGACGACGGTGTGTCGGTGGCGGTCGTTTGTTTGCCCGCGGTTGGCGCCGTGTGGGGGCGCTGGGGTGCCGCGGCGGGATCCGTGGGCGCACTGATCGGTCGAAAGGTCGTGAAGGCACGGCCGGAAGAGTGCGTTTCCGGTCGAGCTTCCAGCCAGCGGCACGGACATCCGCGCCCGGGGGACTGATTTTTAGATGCGTGTAAAGTGCCGCACGTGTGCACCGGTCTGCCGGGGAGAGCCGTTTTCACCGTTCCGCGCTCGGATTCTGATTGGCCGAAACGTTGGAACTTTCGTTCAATTGGTCGGTGAAAATTTGATGAATCGCAAATGAATCTATATTAAACATGGGGTTGGAAGGCCTAACTATATATCCCGTGGGGATAGTTCAATTGAGGTTAGCAACTGAATCTATAGAATCCCGGGTGAAAGATACGCTTTTCAGTCTGGCTTTTATGCGTTTATTTGCTACCGGATCTGCATTCTAGTGCTATTTGGCGATTTCACTTTTTGGATCTGTGTGCGGCTTGGTTCGTTTTTTTGCGCGTGGTCGGGTTGCGTCCACCTTTCCCGAGCTGCACCCGGGACGAAAAAATCACAACCAATGCGCCTCGCACCCTCCGTCTCGGTTTCGCCGGCGGTGGGTCCATCCCGGTCGCGCACCGCATCCGGGAGGTCCGCTCGCGTAGTCCTCTCCGCGAGCGGGGCGAGGAAAAGTGGCGGGAAGCGGCGAGACGGTGGGCGAGACGGGCGGCAGACAGACGGGGGCGACGATGAAGTCTGGTGGAGGGACCCAGACACCGGCGGTGCCAGCGGCGTCGCGAGACGATCCCTCCTCGCCGCGGCCGCGCAGCTCGCGTTCGCCGCCGTCGCGGTCAAATCGCAGCGTTTATACGACGTGTGGCGCGGCGCCGGGTGGGGAGAATCGTCATGGAGAGGAGGAGATATAGACGGCGCAGACAGCCAAACACTTCGCGACCGGTGGAGCGCGGAGGAGGCCGGGTGGAGGACACGGTGGAGGACATAGCGAGATTGAACGATGATACAAGTACGCAGCTTTTTAGTGAGTTCGAACGTAGCGTAGATTCACAAATCACTCCACTCACAAATCACTCCGCTCACGCCGCCACCGCGGTGTCCGCCTCTTGAGCGTCCTTGGCCGCGTTGAGAGCGTCCTCCTCCTGCAGACTCTTAAAGTACCTGTCGTAGTACTCGCTCGCCACCTCCAGCTGGTCCATGTCAGTGTAGATGTCCGCTATGACGCCCAACGCGTCCGTCTCCCCCGAGTGATCGTCGTGGTCCACCGACAGCGACAGCACCGTCTGCATGGCGTCCAACGCCTCGGCGAACCGACCCAACCGCTCCAGCGCGGCGCCCCGCCCGCGATGCGCCTTCCTCGCCGCCTTCCAACCCTCGGCCAAGGCGTTCTCGTTGGCGTCGATGGACTTGAGGGCATCGTCGAACTCGCCCAGCGCGAGGTCGTTGGCGCTCTCCTTGAGGTGGCGCTTGGCAGCCTTGAGCTTGAGCACGATGCCGTCCACGACGGCGATCTCTTCGTCGCTGCTCTGCCCCGGGCCCTTCTCGATGAACCTCTGCGCGGGGATTGGTACGTAGGGTCCCATGCCCGCCTCGCGCATCTCCCGCCTGAGCTCGGAGTTCACCTTGAGAAGCGACTGGTTGAGCGCGGCGACCTGCGCGCCCTTCTTCCGAGCCTCGTTGCCGCCCACCAGGGCGCCGACGAAGCCGATGGCCTGGCCCAAGACGAGCGCGGACACGAGGTACTTGTGGTCAACCTCCAGGCCGGCGAACTCGACGGTGAAATCCTCGCGGAAGATCTCGTCCGGTTCGGTGAGCTCTGTCGGTTGATGGGTGGGTGGTTGGTGAGACGGTCAGTCACGCGGCGTCGGTGGGGGGGGAGGATGGCTGGGAGGAAGATTCACTTTTCGGCCAGGCTGGAGCAACGAGAGGCGCATGCTCACCTCTGGGAAGGTTCCTCAGGGGTCCGTTGGAGGGCGCGGGGGGGATGGCGTCGAGTATCGAGCCACCGCTCGCGAGCGCGACGTCCGGCTGGGCGGTGGCGAGCACGGCCGCCGCGAACGCCGCGGTCGCCGCCTTGCGCGCGACACCGAACACGTCATTCGCCCCCTCTTGAGCGGCTCCAGCCTTTTTCTCCGAGACGGCCGCGGCTTTGGTGGCGCGCTTTCCTTTGGAGGCGGCGCGTGTCGCGGGGGCGACGCGCGCCGTCGTGAGAGAGGCGGTGATGGAGCTCATCTCCGCGCCCTTTTTGTCCTCGTCGCGGTCGTTTCAGCCCCTACCGCTCGAGCAATGGCGCCACAAAACCCCCCTGATCACCGGTAAGGATAAAATAAACCCAAGTGGAGCAGAGATCTTTGTCCTGTGGGAAGATCCAGCCTTGGATCGGTCGAAATGCTCAGTGCTGCGTAACCTGAAATCTTGGCCCATAATCGTGATTATTGGCAGCTTTTGAAACCTCATCACCAGCCGATGGGTGTCACACCCAAGGAGGCGGGGCGTCGGTGGACTGTCGGGGCGGTTGGCCTCCATCGCGCGTCGACATGGCCAGCTTCGTGTCCCCGAGCGCGTACTCGCGCCTGGCCAAGTGCCCGATATGCGACCGGTCGGTGCACAAGGTGCTCATCGAGAGCCACGTGGAGATATGCCTCGAGCGTCAGGCGAGCGGCGTCTCGCCGTCGCCCGCGGGGGAGCTCGGGGACCGGCTGCTGGCGAGGGACCTCGGCGACGCGACGCAGCACGGGGGCACACCTACGACCGTCAGCGCGTCACCGGGCGGTGGGGCGGGCGGGCGCGCGAGTTTCGTGGCGGCGGCGTCCATGGTGCGCCCGAGAACCGCGCCCGCGTCGACGTCGGCGACGCAGATTCGCGATGGGGGTGCCAACCTCAACAACGCGGGAGGAACGCGGACGCCCTTCGACGTTTTGATGGGCAAGGATAAGGCTTCGGGCGCGGAGGAGAAGGAGAACCTCGACGGTTGGCGCAAGGCTGGGGGAGGACCCGTGGGAGGTCACGACGCGAGCTACACGGCACCTTCATCCGACGACAACAATCAGAAGCGGAGCACCGCCGGGCCGCTGCGGCAGTGGTTCAAACAGGGCGAGCACCACCAGCCACCGACGGAACCGAGTCCGGTGTTGAAACGCGCGAGGGTATCCGACCCCGGGGATGCGCGCGCGAGTAAAGGTCCAGACGAAGGCAAAGGTCCAGACAAAGGCGAAGGTCCAGACAAAGGCAAAGGCTGCGACGAAGGCAAAGGTCCAGACGAAGGCGAAGCGAACGACGGCGCCAACGAAGAAAACGAGGAGGAGGAGGCGAGGCGGGAGGATCCGGCCGCCGCCGCCGCCACCGCCGAGGCACTGGGCGACGGGGGCCTGGTCAACTTCCCTCTGAAGGTCATGAGCGGGAGCCACGACGCGTGCGGTATATGTCTGGAGACGTTCACGGAGGGCGGGGAGGCGCCGGTGTCGAGGTACGTGTTCTGGCCGTGTCAGCACGTGCGGCAGTGCGGCGACTGCGCGCTGCGGATCTGGCAAGTGCCCAAGGCGAAGCGGCGGTGCCCGTGGTGCAAGAGCAAGATAGACATCAGGCCGCGACCCTTCAAGCCGTTCCTGTGACGGCAGTGCGACGTTACGCGTAGCTAACACCGATCGAGTCTTTTAAAAGTAGCGCCGACTCATTCACGCCTCGACGTCATCCACGCTCATCACCCGTCGTCCGCCATGTCCACGGGCACCGCGGTCTCGATCACGACCCCATCTCCCGACTTGAGCAGCTCGGCGATACCCCCGTCCCCGTCGACGCACTCCACGTGTTCCTCCGTCCACTGAGTCGAGTCCACTGAGTCCGAACTGGCGACTCCGCACGACTTGGCGCACGTAAACGCCGCGACCGTCTGCCAGTCCCACGCATCCAGCTGGTCGGTACCCACCGATGCACCGTGCGCGACGTCCTTCTTAGTGGACCACTCCGCGCCTTCCGACACGAAGTGGAGCAGCGGCGGCATGAGCTGAATCTCGCACCGCCGATCCGAGCCGCACCGACCGCACGCGCCAACCGCCGCGCCCGGACCGGACCCGTCGACCGGCCACACCAAACCCGCACCGCCGAACGCGTACCGGACGCACTGCTCGGGCGCGCGTCGGATCCGTTTACTGAACTTGAGGTACCGCTTATCCAGTCCGTCCACGGCGCCGGCTTCGTATCCCTCCCCCGCCCATTCGTTGTGTCCTGATTGAACATTTCCCGATTGAATACTTCCCGACGCGGCTCCTGACACTGAGGGATCCAATACGGCACCCTCCGTCTCCGTGTACCTGGCGAGCGCGCGCTCCGCCTCGGCGAGCTCGGCGCTCTCGGACGACGGCTCCCAGTCCGCGACGAGGAAGAACTCCGGGATTCTCGGACCCCGCCAGGTAACCTTTGTTTTCGCAAATGATTCGTCGGTCCCTCCCGCCGTCCCTCCCTCCTGTATCGCGTCCGTCCGTCGTTTGGTTTCATCGTCCTTCCTCGGTTGCGTCGCGAGCTTGTCCAGGGCGTCGGCGAGCTCGTCCATCTCCGCCGCGTCACCGCCTACGGCCCAATCGTCACCCGCGGCGGCGCCCCAGTCGTCCCCCGACGCGTTTGCTCCCCAGTCGTCGCCGATGACTGCCACGTTGGCACCCTCACCCTCCTTCGGGGCGGATGATACCGCCGCCGTCCTCGCGCCGTCACCGCCCCATGCTGAATGAACCCCCGTGCCGGGCCTCTGCGCCCTCAGCGCGCGCCACCGGCCCGAGTTCTTGCCCGCGCGCACTGACGAACATCGCGGGTCGAAGCAGGTGAACAGGTAGAGCGTTCGGTCGGGCGCGTCGGGCTGGTCGGGCTCGGCTCCGAGCGGCGCGTGCGCCTGGACCACGAGCGCCATCGTCGCCGAGCACGTGGGGCACCGCGTGAGATCCTCGGGGGGAGCGGTGGGGACGGCGGTGGGCGTGGCATCGTCGCGACCCGCGTCGGCACCTTCGACTGCCGCCGCCACCGCCGCCGCCGACACCGACGGGGGCCAGTCGGGTGCGCCGCCCACCTTGGTGGTGTAGTGGTCCAGCCTCTCCCCGGCGCCCACCATACGGCCGGGGAAGCCGAGGAGCACGGGCGCCTCCTTCTTCATGGCGTCCCTATACCTCTGCGGGGCAAGTGCGGTGAGGTGTGCTCGTGCGAACATTTTACATGTAAAAACGGGAGGCGCGGCGGAGTTCTCACCGACAAATGTGGGATGTGCCAAAACGGGGAATTGACCAGACCGGTGCGCGCCGAGCCGGCGCTGACTGATCGCCAAAGGGTGTGGGCTCGGGGACGATCTTTCCAGGTGCGTCGAGCCACATATCGCTCGCGCGCGTCACCTCACTCGCGCCCTCGTCCAAGAACCCTGTGGCTCCCGTGGCGAATTGTCCAGAATCGAATTGCGGGCTGATTGTTACCCTCGCTCCTGCGCGTTTCTCACCGAGCTCCCCTCCACCGCACCTCGTTCGTCCGTCTCAGGATGGCGTCCATCCAGGTGGCGATGCGCTGCCGGCCCTTCGTGGGCCCCGGTGATCTGGGCGTCGAGCTCCGCCAGACCGGCGACGGACCCGCGGGCGGCGAGGTCAACATCCTCAACTCCAACTACACCAAAACGCGGTACGGCTTTGCGTACGCGTGGTGGAGCGCGCACAACCACTCCAAGTACGCTGAGAAGGACAAACACATCGCGTCAGACATGAAGTTCATCACCCAGGACCTCGCCTACGAAGCCTGCGGGCTGAAGATCAAGAAGGACCTGCTGAGCGGCAGCGCGGTGGTCATGTTCGCGTACGGACTCTCGGGATCGGGCAAGACGTTCACCGTGTTCGGCCCCGACGCGGCGGACTCCCCGGATGCGTGGTTCAAGCACGCGGAGCCCAACGACATGTGGGGCATCTTACCCAGGCTCGCGTACAGCATCTTCAACGAGAAGACGGACGAGTGGAAGATCACCGTGAAGTACTTCCAGAACGTGGTGGACACGGTTCGGGATCTCACGTCGCCGTCGGCGTCGGAGCAGCAGTACAAGGCGGGCATGCGGAAGGACCAGGACGGGTTCATGGACATAAACTGGTGCGGCAAGGTGGTGGTGAACACCTGGGACGAACTGCGGACGATGTTTCAGCAGTGCAACGCGCGCAAGGCTATCTCACCGACGCAGTTTAACCACCAGAGCACCAGAGGGCACTGCGTGATGACGCTCGAGGTTGAAAAGCCGGATGCGGATGCGCCGGCGATGAAGCAGCGCGGTCGGCTGTACGTGTGCGACCTGGCGGGCACCGAGCCCGCGGGTGATATATTCTACGCCGAGTACAAGAAGGTTCCCCAGGACGACGGGAGTGTGGAGTACCAGCTCATCGGGCCGCACGGTAACCAGGCCAAGACCAAGGAGCTGCAGGACCAGGGCAAGAAGATCAACCTCTCCCTCTCGGAGATGGCGCAGTTCTTCATGAAGATGGCGGCGGCGTTCAAGAAAGGGGAGCTCAAGGCTGGCGGGTCCATCCCGGGCTGTAACTCGTACTTCCTCTGCAAGTACCTGAAGGACACCATGATGCAGGCCAAGACGTACCTCTTCTGCGCCATCCGCCCCGAGGTCAAGTTTCACCAGTACACCTACGCCACCCTCGGATTCGCGAACAACGCCTCGGTGATCAAGCTGGACCCGAAGAAGGCCACCGCCGCGGCGTCCGAGCTGGAGCGCAAGCTGATGAAAGAGCTCGACGAGATGCGCGAGCTCGTCGCCACGCTCAGGGCGCAACTCGCGGAGGGTGGAGGGGGAGGCGGCGACGCCAAGGAGACAGCCGCCGCCGTCGAGCAGGTTGCCACGCTGCAGCGGCAGGTCACCGTCAAGATCCAGGAGATACAGCAGGAGGCGGACCCGTCCGCGGCGGCGGCGACGGACGCGTACGAGAAGCAGAAGGCGCACCTGCAGGCTCGCGGCATCACGCTCTCGTCCGAGGTTGAGGATCTCGGATCGTTGAACACGCCGTACCTCATCAACCTGGACGAGGATCCGTTCAGGAGCGGTCGCATGCTCTGCATCCTGGAGAAGACCCCGACGAGTTTCGGGCGCGAGAAGAACGACGTGCGGCCGCAGTCCATGTCCATGGTGGCGGACCACTGCTTCTTCGACGGTAGCGGCGTCACGCGGAGTATCAAGGGTGGCAAAGGCGCGGCGTACGTAAACGGCGCCGTCGTCAAGTCGGGTAAGACCCAGGAGCTCAAGGATGGCGACAGGGTCATCATCGGCGCCGAGCTGTACGTGTTTCGTGCCCCCGGGTCCACCGCGGAGATTGACGAGGACGCAGCGTTCGAGGAGTACCGACTGGCGCTCCTGTCAAACTCAGAGTACAAGGGCCAGTTCAAGCAGGCGGCTTCGGGGCTGCGGGTGGGGGGAAAGAGCATGACGATTGATAAAAAATCCGCCGAGCAGCTCGAGCAGGAGATGATGGCGCTCTACCCCAAGGCTGCCGAGGTTGAGAACCTGTGCACCATGCTGGACAGGGAGTACATCGACACCAGCGTCGTGCTCCAGTCCACCAAGGTGACCAGCGCCAGCAAAGAGGACGCCAAGGTTGTCGTCAAGGTTGTCAACAGAAACTCAAACCCGGTGGAGACAATCTACCTCCCCGCGTTTGAGTTTAACCGCGCGTACAAGATCCTCAGCGACGAACTGTACCACCTACGGGACGCCATCGGGGCGGAGGAACAGTACGTCGTGCCGTTCCAGCACGACCCGCTCATGCTGCTCTTCGACTCCACCTTCCACGTGGGCACGGCGGTTATGTTTCCCGAGTACCTCGTGTACAATTTGGAAACGGACGACTCGGAGCGTCTGTGCGAGGTGTTCCCGGCGGCGGCGTCAGGGGCGCAGAACATGGACGCGGGTAAGCTGGACGTGGTGTGGGTGCCCTTGCCCGGTCCGGAGGGTGCCGGCGGGCAGGTGGCTGACATCGTCGACGAGACGGATCTTTTGGGCAAGCCGTGGACGTACCGGTGTACGATTAAGCAGGCGCTTCAGCTGCCGATGATCTGCGACTTGTGCTACTGCGAGTACGAGTTCTTCGACGGGTACGGGTACAACACGCACGCGACGGAGACGGTGGACTTCAGCTCGAGGCCCACCAGGTCGCCGGTGCTGGACTACGAGTACGAGCACCACGTGGAGTGCGTCACGGAGGAGTTTCTGGCGTGGCTCAAGAAGCCGCTCGAGATTAAGATTTTCATCTCGCTCGACGTCAAGCGGCCGGCGCAGCTCGCGGGTACCGACAACCAGAAGGTCGTGGACCTCATCCGCGCCGATATGAAACTCCCGGCGCAGCGGGTCAAGGCTGACGTGGGCGCGGCCGACGCGTTGGCCGAGGCGATGGAGCGGATACAGTCGCTCACGGATAAGGTTGACTGGCTGATGAACGAAAACGAAAAGGTCAAAAAGGTGAACAAGCAGCTGGTGATGCAGCGGCGGGTGGCGCTCTCGGTGGCGATGGAGGCATCCAAAAAGTCGTTCCCGGACACCGGCATGGAGGCGGCCAAGGCGGAGAAGGCTGGTAAGCCGCCTCCGAAGCCGTCGGCGAGGGAGGCGGCGCCCGCGAAGAAAAAAGGGGGGAGCTCGGCTTGCGTCGTGTCTTAGTACTCAACGCTTGTCAAATAACCAAATAGATATCCCCGGTAGTCAAGGCTAATTCGTGTACATCCATCCCGCGGCGCGAGCCCGTTCATCACTCACTCACTCGCGCTTCTCCTTGGTGTAGGAGAGCACCTGGTCGAACAGGTCGGCGGCGTCGTCGAAGAGGTCGGCGGCTACATCCGCTTTGGACCTTCGGCTTTTGCGCTGTTTGGCGGCATCCGTCGGACCTTTGGCCTTGCGCTCGGTGCGCACGCGACGGGCGCCCGCGTTCGTGACGTCGCCCAGGGCCGGGCGAGCCGCCGCGGGCTCGAGGCTCTTGCGTCTCCGTGGCCTGGTCACGCCTCCCGCGACGTCCGGTTCGTTCTTGGCTGGCATCGCCTTGGCCGGCAGCGCTGTGTTGGCATTGCTAATCGCCCCCCTAACTGAGGGCCTCTGACGTCTGTGGTGGTCCATCTTAGCGCTAACTTAGCGTCCCGCGGTGAAGATGGAGCGAACGAGGGTGAAGGCGAGGACGAACATGTCTTCGTGAATGTGGTGTCGTGTGTGTCGTGCTGGGTGAAGTGTCGGGGAGATGCGTTACTTCGTGACATTTATATTCTTCCCCCCGAGATCGCGAGAAATGCAAGTTCGGCACCCTACTGTGGGAGGAGACGGCAGACGTCGGAGCCCCACTCGGGCACGTGCGATGTCTCGACTGGCGGTGCGCCTGTGCGCCCGCCACGCGCCTTTCCTCGCGCGGCGGGCGTGCGCGCCGCGTCAACCCGCGTGCCACGGCGTGTCGCGGCGGACGCTGGCGGTGCGCGCCGACTCGTCGTCCGATGCGTCAAATCGCCCCAAGGTTTTGGTCATCGCGGGGCCGACGGCGGTGGGTAAGACGAGCCTCAGCCTGAGGATGGCGACGGCGCTGAACGGGGAGATCGTCAGCGCGGACAGCGTGCAGGTCTTCGAGGGCCTGGACGTCGGCGCGTCCAAGCTCCCGGTCCACGAGCGATGCGGGATACCCCACCACCTGCTGGACGTGGCGGATCCCTCGACGGAGTTCGGCGCCGGCGAGTTTTACACGCACGCGCTGGAAGCCATCGAGTCTATCGTGTCGCGGGGCAAGACGCCCATCGTGGTGGGCGGGACGGGCATGTACCTCCGATGGCTCATATCCGGTAAACCCCCGACGCCGCCGTCCGAACCGCAGGCGGCGGCGAGGGCCAAGGAGGCGGTGCGAGCCGCGGCGGAGGGCGAGATGGACCGGTTAAAAAAAATGCAACCCGCCGGCGACGACGTCGGCAACGGATGGGCGGGTGCGGTGCGTCTGTTGGCGGACGCGGGTGACCCGGAGACCGCGAACAGGCTCGCGGAGAACGACTGGTACAGGTTGGAGCGCGCCATGGAGATTGTCCAGACCAGCGGGCGGCCCGTGGGTAGCTTCAAACCCGAGGGTGAGTCACCGTACGACTTCAAGTGCGTGGTGCTCACGTCGCCGCGGGTGCAGCTGTACAGACGCGTGGACACACGGGTGGAGCATATGGTGAGGGACGGTATGCTGGAAGAGGCGGCGATGATGCTAAGTATGGGAATCGCGCCCGGGTCCACCCCCGCGGCGAGGTCCATCGGGTACAGGCAGGCGATGGACTTTGTGGAGCGGCGGGCGGCGGCGGCGGCGAGCGGCCCGTGTCGTCCCGAGGAGCTGCTCGAGTTTGTCGAGACGACCCAGCGTGCGACGCGGGCGTTCGCCAAGCGGCAGTTCACGTGGTTCAGGGGGGAGAAACCCGGGCTGTACACGTGGTTGGACGCGAGCAAGGGCACTCGCGGTGAGCTGGAGGACGCCGTGTTTGCGGTGTTTGGCGGCGACACAGCTGTGGTCGGTTCGAGCCCGTGCGTGGACGTTACGTTGGGTGAGGTGGACGACTTAGTGGCCAAGGAGCTCAAGAGGTATGCACCCACGCATACGTTGGTGAACACGCCGGAGGTGTCGCGGGAGTTGTGCGCGCGAGTGGACGAACTGGGCAGGAGATTGAGACGAGCGAGGGAGCTCGCGGCGATGCGATGACTGGAGTAGCACTAACACTTAAAAACTCGTCGTGATCCATTTTTGGAAGCTTCGTCCACTCTCCGCTGGCCCAAGCTCGCCGACTCTTCATTATTCATTGGAGCCCAACTCTGGTCTTAACCGCGGGTCCGGAGAAGGGGATCCTGACGGTGGAGATGGAGTCGGGCGACGAGGAGCCGGAGGATCTGCGGCCGCAGTGCGTGGAGTGGCTCGCGGACAAGGTGCGCGCGTCGCTGGGGTGCGACGCCCCCAGCGTCCGCGCGCTCTTCGACGAAAATCCGCAAGCCATCGACGACTTCCTTCAAGGTGCGCCAACAGGCAACTTTCTCACCCAACGTTTCTATCGATCCGCCCGCCGCGATGGCCCCGTCGCGCGCCCGTTTGACCCACTCGGAACGCGCGAGACTCACCCGACCACCGTACATTAAACCCCCCGCGCAGGCACGGGAAGGAGCGAGGCGCTGCTGGTGTACGTCGACGAGTCGTCACCCCCGCCGGGTTCTCCCGAGGTTGAACCGAGGGTTGATGCCCCGATCGCGGAGGAGCCGACCGACGGCGACGCGCCCGTGGAGGAAGACGCGGGTGCGACCGAGGACGGCGCGGACGTCACCGAGGGGACCGAGGAGGGCGGCGAGGAGGATCAGACCGAGGCGGAGGGCGGCGAGGGCGCGGGCGAGGATGCGCCCGCGCCCGAGCCCGCCGAGCCCGATGCGGAAGCGCCCGAGCCCGACGATGCGAAGGCTGACGACGCGGGTGAGGAACCAGCCGAACCCGCGGGTGAGGGCGAAGCCCCGCCCGAGGAAGGCGCCCCGCCCGAGACGCCCGAGACGCCCGAGCCGGCCATCCAGACGCCGGAGTTTGTCCTCCAGCCCCGCCGAGTGGCGCTGCGGATGTGCGAGAAGTCGCTTCCCGCCGACGCCACCGACGCGGAGTGCGTGTACTTCCTCAAGGACTCCGCGGAGCAGGCGGTGGATACCCCCGAGGCGCTGGCGATGCACGTGCAGCACGGGTCCCTGTCCGAGGGACCGAGTTTGCAGACGCTGGACCAGATGCTCGCGCAGGTGTACCTCCCCCTCCTCTCCGCCGCCGACGCATCCGCCGCGGACACCGTGATGGACGCGGACTCGTTCGCGCGGACGTTGAGGGAGCTGGAGAGCGGGACCGGTAAGTTCACCTCGCAGGTCGCCAACACCGTGCGTCAGCTCAGGGAGGATGTCCACCTGGACCTGCCCGACGTGGGTCCGCTCGACGACGTCGGAGCCGCGGCGGAGGATGACGCGGCGGTGGGTAAGATCGAGGTGGCCGCCACGACGTGGTCCGCCACCCTCCAGTCCACGATGGCGGCGGAGAAGGAGAAGGCGGTCATCGGGCGGGGTCCGCTCGGGGAGATTGAGTTCTGGCGCGACAGGAACGCGGCGCTGTCCTCGCTGTTTGAGCAGTTGAACACGCCGCGGGTGCGCCGCATGGTGGAGGTCATGGAGAAGTCGCCGCTGGTGGGCGCCAAGACGATCGAGGCGTTCAGGGTCCAGTTCGCGGAGCTGACCAAGATGTACATCGAGACCAAGGACAACGTCAAGTTCCTAACCACGCTGGAGAGGCACTTCAAGGCTATCTCGCACTACAGGCAGATGCCCGGCGGCGACTTACAGACGGTGCTCGACGCCTTATCCCCGATGATCAACGCGCTGCGCATGGTGTGGATCATCTCCCACCACTACTCCGACGACCAGCGCATGGGCGGACTCATGTTACGGATCGCAACCGAGATTGGCGACCGCATCATCGACGAACTGGACGTGGAGGCGCTCTTCACCAAGATGCCCACGAAGGAGGCCATGGCCAAGGTTGACATCGCCAAGAGAACCGCCGAGGCTTGGCGGTCCACGTACATGTCCATGCGCGAGAAGATCGAGCAGCAGGGCCGTGACGCGAGGTGGGAGTTCGACGCCAAAACTTTGTTTGCGCGCACCGACTACATCGCGGGGATATGCGGCGACCTGCACGGCATGCTCGGCGTCATCGAGGGTTTCAACAAGTTTCTCGGTCCCCAGCTCAAGGCTGTCACCGGCGACCCGGAGGGTATCGACGCGATGCTCGATCGCGTGCGGGGCATGACCAAGCTCGTGGTGGACGTGGACTTTGACGTGTTCGACAAGAAGACCTTCTCCGACTGGGCCGACGTTGATTCCGACTTTGAGTCTGAGAAGGAGGCCATCGAGCGAAGCACCAAGGAGCTCATCGACGAGAGCTTCAAGAAACTCAGTAACGCGGAGGGTGCCTTTGACCTCATGCAGAACTTCAAGGCGATGGAGAGCGAGGGTGCGATCGGCCGTGCGATCGAGGGCAAGATGACGGACATCCTCGAGCAGTTCACCAAGGAGATTGTCAACATGCGGCAGCTGTTTGACAAGGACTACAAGGCTCCCCTCGTGTACCGCGGCCAGCCCCCGGTGGCGGGAGCCATCGCGTGGAGCCGCAGCCTTTTCAGCAAGATTCGCAAGACGATGAACAAGTTCCAGAGGGACGCCGAGCGGGAGATGCGAACCGAACCCGCCGCCGCGGTGGCCACCCGCAAGTACACAGATTTCGCCAAGGTTGTGATGAAGTACGAGAAGAAGCTGTACGGGGACTGGGTGGAGATTGCGGATCGGACCGCGCTGCGACACCTCAAGGATCCCATCCTGATCGTCGACGATGAGACCGGGCGGATGAAGTGCAACTTCAGCCTGCCCCTGCACGCGATCATCAAGGAGAGCGATTACCTGAGCGAGATGAACTTTGAGATTCCCGAGGTGGCCATGAAGACCATGCTCGCGGAGGACCACTTCATCGACCTGAAGCGCGCGATCCAGGGCATGCTCGAGCTCTACCACGAGGCTGTGGACCTCACCGACGTCGAGAAGAGCCTCTACAGCGTGAAACTCGACGAGCTGAGGACCATTCTCCAGCCCGGGTTCCACCCCTTGAACTGGAACTCCCTCGGAATCTTCGAGTACTGCGAACGGTGCACCAACGCCATCAACGAGTTCACAACCTTGGTCAACCAGGTCAACAAGAGCTCGGGGATCATCGAGGACATCATCAAGGAGATCTCCACCACCGAGGTCATCGTGGAACCCCCGCACGGCGAGGAGCTGCTCGACATGCAGGAGATGTGCGAGTTCATCGAGAAGGGCCGACGAGAAATCGTCGACAGGCTGGTGGGCAAGTACCGCAGCATCGGGCCGCTCCTGGGCAAGGTTGAGGAGGCTGTCGCGGGTACCAACACGGGCAGCTCGCCCCAGCTCCGCGATTACTACGCGCACTGGGAGAAGGAGGTGCTCGAAGCCTTGAACGCGATGGTGCTGGCCTCGCTCGAAGGTTGGGTCCGGCTGATTATTCACAGGGACCCGGCCAACGCGGAGGCGCTCGGATACGTCGACGGGTACAAGAACAGCAGCAAACTTTCCTTACTCAAGATGAACGTCTACCTCAACACTCCCGAGCTGGGCGTGCAGCCGCCCATCAAGGAGGCGCGCCTCATGATGACCACGGTGAACAATAACATCCTGGAGTCCATCGCGCCGTTTGTGCGGTGGCTCGAGAACTCGTGCGTCGAGTCCCCGCCGATGCCCAACCCCGAGGACGAGGACGAGCCCATCATCTTTAACTTCCTTCCGGAGGTTTCCAAGAACGAGGAGATCATCACGACGATGGGTCACATCGAGGACGCCGTCAGGGATACGATCGATTCGGTCGCCGCGTTCGTGGACGGCTGGAACGATCAGAGGCACGCCGTGGGCGGATGGGACTCTTCCCTGTGGAAGACGGACAAGGAGGTCTTCGTCGAGAAGATGCTCGATCGCAAACCCACCGTCGAGGAGTTCGAGGAAACGTTCAGGGTATACACCGCCCTCGCCGAAGAGATCGGGGCGTACGCCGGGGACAGGACGATCCACTTCGTCAAGGTTGTGTCCGTGTCCTTGGGCGAGTCGCTGAAGCGGGAGTGCGCCGACTGGATCAAGGTTATCGGTCGGGAGATGGACCGAGTGGACTCGGAGAGGGTGGCGCGGATATCCACCGACCTCGCCGATAAGAACACCGGGATCCACATAGAGTGCAACACCCTGGACGACCTCAAGAGCGTGCTGAAGATCATCGCGTGGGTGCGCAACGGCGACATGGAGATGGAGCTCGAGTACACGGACGTCGAGGAGAGATTCCAAACTCGGCGAATTTACGACGTCGGCATGAACGAGGATGTGTTCAACGCCGCCTTCGCCATACGGGGCACGTGGGCGGCGCTGCAGGCGGAGTGTGAGAAGGTGGACGACACCCTGGCTGACCGCAAGGTTCACTTCACGGAGGTGACCGTCAAGCAGGTTGAGAAGTTCACCGAGGCGGTGAAGGAGTTTCAGCGGCGGCTTGCGGCGGAGGGGCCGGGTATCCCCGACGTGGTCCTGGACGAGGGGCTCGTGTCACTGGACCGGTTCATCGAGGAGTTCGACGACAAGACCGCGATGAAGGACGAGCTCACCGTGGCTGAGAAGCTGTTCAACCTGCCGGTCACTTCCTACCCCGAGCTCGACGAGGTTTCGAACGAGCTCGACGTGCAGAAGAAGATTTACGCGGTTTACAGCGCGCACCTCGAGACGATCAAGCAGCTGGGCGAGTCTCTGTTTGCCGAGTTGGACATGAAGAAACTCTTCGCCTTCACGGACGACTTCAAGGGCCGCATCAAGGAGATGTCGACGGTCAAGGAACTCGCCGGCGCCCCCGTGTTCGCCAAGGTTGCCGAGACCATCGAGGGTTTCAAGGATTCGCTTCCGCTCATCGAGAACCTCAAGTCCGACGCCCTGCGGGACAGGCACTGGAAGAGCCTCATCGCCGTCACCGGGCAGGACCCGGACTTCAACACCAACCCCGCCACGTTTAAACTCGCGGATCTGTTCGGCATGGAGCTTCACAAGTTCCGGGACGACGTGCTGCAGCTGTGCGTCGCGGCGGAGAAGGAGCTCAAGATTGAAGCCGACGTCGCCGAGCTCTCGGGGGTTTGGAGGGATCAGAAGTTTGAGCTGATGCGGTACGTCAAGGGTGACGTGGACAAGGGCAACGTGTTGAAGACCGTGGACGAGATCACGCTGGTGATCGAGGACATGGCCCTGACCTTGCAGTCCATGCTCGGGTCAAGGTTCGTCAAGCCGTTCCTGCAGGATGTCCAGTCGTGGGAGAAGAAGCTGTCGCTCATCGCCGAGGTGATCGAGATTTGGATGGAGGTGCAGCGCAAGTGGATGTACCTCGAGTCGATCTTCATCGGAAGCGAGGACATTCGCGAGCAGCTCCCGGAGGAAGCCAAACGTTTCGACAGGATCGACAGGGACTTCAAGGAGATCATGGAGGACACGAGCAAGAACACCAACATCCTGGAGTGCTGCTCGGTCAAGGGCCGGCTGGAGAAGCTCCAAGACATTTTCGAGCTTTTGGAGCGGTGCCAGAAGTCGCTCTCCGACTACCTCGACGTCAAGAGAAACGCGTTCCCGCGCTTCTTCTACATCTCCGACGACGAGCTCCTCTCCATCCTCGGCACATCGGACCCGACGTCCGTCCAGGAGCACATGCTCAAGCTGTACGATAACTGCGCCGAACTCAAGTTTGGCCGCGGGAACAAAACCGTGGTCGGGATGGTCTCCGCGGAGGGTGAATCCTACGACTTCAAGTCCCCGTGTAAGGCTGAGGGTGCCGTCGAGGAGTGGATGGACGGCGTGCAGAAGGAGATGCTTCGATCGCTCCGCCTCATCGCCAAGGAGGGTGTCTTCTACTACGCCAAAAAGCGGAGAGACCAGTGGATCAAGGATGAGCTGGGCATGATCACCCTCGCCGGGTCACAGATTTGGTGGACCTGGGAGGTTGAGGACGTCTTCCAGCGCGTGCGCAAGGGGGACAAGATGGCCATGAAGAATTTCGCAAACAAGCTCAGCGGCCAGCTGGTGGACCTCACTGACATGGTGCGCGGTGACCTGACCAACAACGACCGCAAGAAGGTGAACTGCCTCATCATCATCGACGTGCACGCGCGAGACATCATCGACAACTTTGTGCGCGACTCGGTTCTCGACGCGAGGGAGTTTGCCTGGGAGTCCCAGCTGAGGTTCAGTTGGGACAGGCACGAGGACGACATCGTCATCAACCAGTGCACGGGCAGATTCAACTTTGGCTACGAGTACATGGGCCTCAACGGCAGGCTCGTCATCACCGGTCTCACCGACAGGTGCTACATGACGATCACCACCGCGCTCACCTACATGCTCGGAGCCGCCCCCGCGGGACCCGCGGGTACGGGCAAGACGGAGACCACCAAGGATCTCGCCAAGTCCATGGCCCTGCTCTGCGTGGTGTTCAACTGCGGCGAGGGTCTGGACTACAAGGCGATGGGTATGATCTTCAGCGGCCTGGTGCAGACCGGCGCGTGGGGTTGCTTCGACGAGTTCAACCGCATCACCTTGGAGGTGCTCTCCGTGGTTTCGTCTCAGGTGAAATCCATCCAGGAGGCTTTGAAGAACAAGCTCACCGAGTTTTTGTTCGAGGGCAAGGAGATGAAGCTGGTGGCCACGACGGGTAACTTCATCACCATGAACCCCGGCTACGCGGGTCGCTCCGAGCTCCCCGACAACCTCAAGGCGCTCTTCCGTCCCATCGCGATGATCGTCCCCGACCTGCAGCAGATTTGCGAAATCATGCTCTTCTCCGAGGGTTTCAACACCGCCAGGGTGCTGGCCAAGAAGATGACGGTGCTCTACAAGCTCGCCAAAGAGCAGCTCTCCAAGCAGTTCCACTACGACTTCGGCCTTCGTGCGCTCAAGTCCGTGCTCGTCATGGCGGGTGCACTGAAGCGCGGCTCCCCTGACCTCGACGAGGGTATCGTGCTGATGCGCGCGCTCCGCGACATGAACCTGCCCAAGTTTGTCTTTGACGACGTTCCCTTGTTCATGGGGCTCATCTCCGACCTTTTCCCCGGGCTCGACTGCCCCAGGGTGAGATACCCGGAGCTCAACGACATCATCGAGGGTGACCTGGAGGAGAACGGGTACAAGGTGATGGTGAACACGTCGGAGCAGGTTGACAAGGTTGTGCAGCTGTACGAGACCATGCTGACGCGTCACACCACGATGGTGGTTGGTAACACCGGCGGCGGTAAGTCCGTCATCATCAACACCCTCGCCAGGTCGCAGACCAAGATGGGGCGGCACACCAAGATCCACGTCGTCAACCCCAAGGCGCAGTCCGTGGCTGAGCTCTACGGAGAGATGGACCCGGAGACCCGAGACTGGACCGACGGCGTCCTCTCCAACCACTTTCGAACCCTGTGCAAGCCGCTGCCGCCGGGACGCGACGAGGTTCGGTGGATCGTGTTCGACGGAGACGTCGACGCGGTGTGGGTGGAGAACATGAACTCGGTGATGGACGATAACAAGCTCCTCACCCTGCCCAACGGCGAACGCATCCGACTCGTGGACCACTGTAAGTTACTCTTCGAGGTTGCCGACCTGCAGTACGCTTCCCCGGCGACGATTTCGCGGTGCGGCATGGTGTACGTCGACCCGAAGAACCTCGAGTACGAGCCGTTCATGTGGAAGTGGTGCAACTCCCGGCCAGAGGCGCAGGCTAAGGTGTTACGCGTGCTCTTCGACAAGTACATGAAGAAGTGCATCGATTACTGCCTTGAGGGTGTGGACGGCGAGGTGATGGAGAAGCCCCTCGCGCTGACCGTTCCGCAGACCAACCTCAACCTCGTCACCCAGTGCTGTAACATGCTGGATTGCCTGTTGACCGAAGAGGTGAGCGCGGAGATTGACGACAACTCCCTCGAGGCGGTCTTCATCTTCTGCCTCGTCTGGTCCGTGGGCGCGGCGGTGATTCAGAAGCCCGGGGTACAGGACCGCGACAGGTTTGACAACTTTGTCAAGCGAACCGCCGAGTTTATGACTTACGAGGGTGAGGGCCTCACCGACACGCAGCTCCCCAAGGATTCCCTGTACGAGTACTGCTTCGATCTGAAGCGCTCCAAGTGGTACACGTGGAAGAGCATGGTCACCGCGCTGGAGGTCAAGGATGACGCCAAGTTTGCGACGATCCTCGTTCCCACCGTGGACACTGTTCGGTCCGCCTGGCTCCTCGATACCTTCTCCGCGGCGGGTAAACCGGTGCTGTTCGTGGGTGACTCTGGCACCGCCAAGACGGTCACCATCAACAAGTACCTCGGCGGCCTCGACCCGGAGAAGAACGTGGTGCTAAACATGAACTTCTCATCGCGCACCACGTCGATGGACGTCCAGAGCGTGCTCGAGGGGTCGGTGGAGAAGCGCACCAAGGATACGTTTGGACCCGCGATGGGCAAGCGAATGCTCCTGTACTTTGACGACCTCAACATGCCGAAGGTTGACCTGTACGGCACCCAGCAGCCCATCGCGCTGCTCAAGACCCTCATCGAGCGCAGCGGCGTGTACGACCGCGGCAAGGAGCTCAACTGGAAGAAGATGAAGGACCTCTTCTACGTCGCGGCGATGGGCCCGCCGGGTGGCGCCAGGAACCCGGTTGACCCCAGGTTCATCTCGCTGTTCAGCACGTTTGAGATTCAGTTCCCGAGCGAGAACAACCTCCGCACGATCTACGCGTCCATACTCAAGTCGCACGTCGTGAAGCTCAGCGATGAGATCCAGAACGCGGCAGAGAACCTCACTGACGTCACCCTGCAGCTGTACAACTTCATCCTGGACAAGCTGCCGCCGACGCCGTCCCGGTTCCACTACATCTTCAACCTCCGCGATTTGAGCCGAATCTACGAGGGTCTCCTGTGCGCCACCGACGACAAGTTCAAGGGCGCCGGGGACTTCCTCAGGCTGTGGCGCAACGAGGCGCTCCGTATCTTCCACGACAGGCTCATCTCCGACGAGGATAAGAAGATCGTGGTGACCAAGATGCACGAGCTGGTGTCGACCGAGTTTGAGAAGCACCAGGAGGTTATTCTGCAGGATCCGATTCTATTTGGCGACTACCAGTCCGCGCACAAGGAGCTCACGCCGGAGGAGGAGGGCGGACCCGAGGCTGGCGTCCTTCGTCTGTACGAGGACGTGGGCACGTACGGCGACATCAAACCCTGGTTCGAGAAGATCTTGGGCTACTACAACCAGCTGCACAAGAAGATGAACCTCGTCTTTTTCGAGGATGCGCTCGAGCACCTCACCCGGATCCACCGAATCATCCGACTGGACCAGGGCAACGCGCTCCTGGTGGGCGTCGGCGGATCGGGTAAGCAGTCGCTGTCCAAGCTCGCGGCGTACACCGCCGGCTGTGGGGTGTTCGAGATCACGTTGACACGCGGCTACGACGAGTCCATGTTCCGGGAGGATCTGAAGACGCTGTACACGGAAATCGGCGTCAACGATAGAAAGATGGTTTTCCTCTTCACCGACGCGCACGTCGCCGACGAGGGTTTCCTCGAGCTCATCAACAACATGCTCACCTCGGGTATGGTCCCCGGTCTCTACGCGGACGACGAGAAGGAGGGCATCGCCGGCGGCGTGAGGGACGACTGCGCCAAGGCTGGCCTGGGCGAGACGAAGGAGGCGTGCTGGAGGTACTACGTGGACAGGTGCAGGAACAACCTCCACATCGTGCTGGCCATGTCCCCGGTGGGCGATACCCTTCGCACGCGATGCAGGAACTTCCCAGGGATGGTGAACAACACCGTCATCGATTGGTTCACCCCTTGGCCCGAGGATGCGCTCAGGTCCGTCTCCGAGGTGTTCCTCAGGGACCTCGACATGCCGGATGAGTTCAGGGAGACCATCACGGAGCACATGGTGTTGACGCACCAGTCGGTGAGGGACTACAGCGTCAAGTTTTACGACCAGCTCCGCCGGCATAACTACGTGACGCCCAAGAACTACCTCGACTTCATCGCCAACTACCAGAAGAGCCTCACCACGCAGCGTAAGCTCAACACCGACTACACCAACCGCCTCGACGGGGGTCTGCAAAAGCTCATGATGGCTGCCGAGGATGTCGCGCAGATGCAAATCGAGCTCGCCGACCAGAAAATTGTGGTTGAGGCCAAGACGGTGGAGGTGCAGGAGCTCCTCGAGGTGATCACCAAGAACACCGCCGAGGTTGAGGAGAAGCAGACGGCGGCCGCGACGAAGGAGGCGCAGCTCGCCGAGGACAGCGTGCGCATCGCCAAGGAGAAGGAGGAGGCTGAGGCTGATTTGGCGGCGGCTATCCCCGCGCTCGAGGAGGCGGCGGAGGCGCTGAAGAACATCAACAAGGACGACATCACGAACCTCAAGTCCTACGCCAATCCCGCCGAGGTCATCGTGAAGGTGTTGGAGTGCGTGCAGATCCTGAAGGCGGTTCCCGAGGAGGAGATCGGCTGGAAGGGTGCGCAGGCCATGATGACGGACTTCAACTTTATCAAATCCCTGAAGGAGTTTGAGAAGGACGGCATCACCAAGGACCAGATCAAGACCATCAAGGGGTACATGAAGGACAAGAAGTTCACCCTGGCGGAGATCAAATCCGTGTCCAAGCCCGCCGCGGGCATGTTCAAGTGGGTGCTGGCGATGATGAACTACTACAAGATCGCCTCCGGTGTCAAGCCCAAGCGCCTCAAGGTGGCCAAGGGTGTCAAGGCTCTCAAAAAGGCTGAGACGGAGCTCGTCGAGATCAAAGCCACGGTTGAGGCTCTCAACGCCGAACTCGCCGAGCTGAGCAAGACGTTCGAGGCATCCACCGCGGAGCAGAAGCGGCTCAAGGACGAGGCTGAGCTCATGCAGCGACGCCTCGAGGCTGCGGAGAAGCTCATCGCGGGTCTGGCCAGCGAACGAGTGCGATGGACCGAGGATCTCAAGCAGCTCGCCATCGTCCGCGAGAAGCTCCTCGGAGATTGCCTGCTCACCTCGTCGTTCCTGTCCTACACCGGTGCGTTCACGTTCGACTTCCGAAAGGAGATGACCTACCAGCTATGGTGCGACGACATCGCCGGCCGCAATGTCCCCATGACCACCCCGTTCAAGCTCGAGACGCTGCTCACGAGCGACGTGGAGACTGGCCAGTGGGCGTCCGACGGGCTCCCCTCTGACGAGCTCTCGGTGCAGAACGGTATCCTCACCACCCGCGCCTCCCGCTTCCCGCTGTGCATCGATCCCCAGATGCAGGCGGTGACGTGGATCAAGAAGCGCGAGGGCCAGAAGCTCGAAGGCAAGATGAAGACCTTCAACGACGCCGACTTTTTGAAGCAGCTCGAGCTCGCCGTGCAGTACGGCCTTCCGTTTTTGTTTGAGAATCTCGACGAGTACATCGACCCGGTGATCGACCCGGTGCTGGAGAAGAACATCATCGTGAACCCGATGACGGGCGCCAAGACGATCAAGCTCGGGGATAAGGAGGTTGACTGGGACGATAACTTCCAGCTGTACCTGTGCACCAAGCTGCCCAACCCCCACTACGGCCCCGACATCTCCGGCAAGACGATGATCATCAACTACTCTGTCACCGAGCAGGGTCTGCAGGAGCAGCTGCTCAACGTCACCGTGCGACACGAGCGACCGGACCTGGAGGAGCAGCGCGAAGAGCTCGTCAAGGACATGGCCGACAGCTCGATGATGCTCAAGCAGCTCGAGGACACCTTGCTCAAGGAGCTGAGCTCCGCCGAGGGCAACATCCTCGACAACCAGGAGCTGATCAAGACGCTGGAGAACACCAAGACCAAGGCGAAGAACATCGCCGAGAACCTCCAGAAGGCGCAGGTCACCGCGAAGGAGATCGAGACCACCCGCGTCAAGTACGCACCCGTCGCCAAGCGGGGGTCCATCCTCTTCTTCGTCATGTCCGCGCTGTCAGTGATCAACACCATGTACGAGAACTCTCTCAACATGTACCTCGAGGTTTTCAACGGGACGCTGCAGACTTCGAAGAAGGACGCCAACCTGGAGGGCCGTCTCAGGAACATCGTCAACGCGCTCACATACGACGTGTACAACTTCACCTGCCTCGGCCTGTTCGAGAAACACAAGCTCATGCTCTCGTTCCAGATGACGATCAAGCTTGAGGAGGGCGAGGACAGGCTGAACCGCCAGCAGCTCGACTTTTTCCTCAAGGGCAACCTCAGCCTGGAAAAATCCAAGCGCGCCAAGCCGTTCGACTGGTACCCGGACCAGGGATGGGAGGACCTCATGCGCCTCACCGCCCTCGGCGACCCGGAGCCGGAACCCGAGCCGGAGCCCGAGCCCGAGCCCGAGGCTGCCGAGTCGGCTTCCGATGCGGGATCCAAGGCTGGCTCCAAGGTTGGTTCCGACGCGGGGTCAGAGGCGGGAGACGCCGCCGAGGCTGAGGGCGGAGCCGAGGCTGCACCCGAGCCCGAGCCCGAGGCTGCACCCGAGCCCGAGCCCGAGGCTGCACTCGAGCCCGAGCCCGAGGTCGAGCCCGTCGCCGCGCCGTCCGCGCCCGCTTCCCAGGCTGGCGACGCGGCGGAAGGCGAGGAGGAACCCCATCCGTTTACCACCATCGCGGATCACATCGAACAAAACGAGGAGGAGTGGCGCGCGTGGTACGACCTTGACGCCCCGGAGCAGGCTCCCTTCCCCGGCGGTTACTCGGAGTCGCTCGACGTGTTCGAGCAGATGCTGCTGCTTCGCTGCATCCGCGTGGACCGCGTCACGGTGGCCATCACCAAGTACGTCATCGAGGTCATGGGGGAGAAGTACGTCCAGCCCCCTATTCTCAACTACGAGAAGATTTACTCCATGTCGAGCGCCATGACGCCGGTGGTGTTCGTGCTGTCACCGGGCGCGGACCCGGCGTTCGACGTGTTCCGTCTGGGCGAGTCCATGGGTTACAAACCGGGCGCCAAGCTCAAGTACATGGCGCTGGGCCAGGGTATGGGTCCGAAGGCTGCGGAGATGCTGGAGACGGGCTCCATGCGCGGCTTGTGGTGCATGCTCCAGAATTGCCACCTCCTACCCAGTTGGCTCAAGACCCTGGAGAAGATCCTGGAGCAGATCACCAAGCCCCACAAGGACTTCAGGCTCTGGCTCACCACCGCGCCCACCGACAGGTTCCCCCTGGGTATCCTCCAGCGCTCCCTCAAGGTTGTCACCGAGCCCCCCAACGGTCTCAAGCTCAACCTGCGGGCGTCGTACGCCAAGATATCCGAGGACGAGCTCGCCGAGTGCCCGCACGCCGGGTTCAGGCCCCTCACCTACGTGCTGGCGTTCTTCCACGCCGTGGTCCAGGAGCGTCGCAAGTACGGCAAACTGGGCTGGAACGTGGCGTACGACTTCAACGAGACGGACTTTAGGATCTCACAGCAGCTGGTCAAGACGTACCTGACGAAGGCGTTTGACAACGACGACGATCAGCTCCCGTGGGGGACGCTCCGGTACCTCATCGGCGAGGCCATGTACGGCGGACGCGTCTCGGACTCGTTCGACCGACGCATCCTCACCACCTACCTCGACGAGTACCTCGGCGATTTCCTCTTCGACACCTTCCAACCGTTCCACTTTTTCCAGAACGAGGAGGTTGACTACATGGTGCCCGCGCAGGGCAGCAGGGACGCCTACGCCAAGATGATCAACACCCTGCCCCTGTACCAGACGCCCGAGGTGTTTGGTCTGCACGCCAACGCGGACATCGCGTACTACACCGGCGCGACCAAGGAGCTGTGGGTGAACCTCATCGACCTGCAGCCCAGGTCCGCGGGCGGCGGCGGGGGTATGAGCCGCGAGGATTACATCGGCGTCGTCGCCAAGGATGTCCTCGACAAGATCCCCGAGCTGTTTGACATGCCGGTGATCAAGAAGCAGCTCGGTATCCCGACCCCGGTCCAGGTGGTGCTGCTGCAGGAGCTCGACCGGTTCAACATCCTGGCCAAGACGATGAAGACGACGCTCAAGCAGCTGCAGAAGGCGCTCGTCGGCGAGATTGGCATGTCCAACGAGCTCGACGCGCTGGCCACCGCGCTCTTCAACGGCCTTCTGCCCGGCGTTTGGGCCAAGAAGACCGCGGCGACGGAGAAGAAGCTCGGGGCCTGGATGCTCTGGTTCGAGCGCAGGTACAAGCAGTACGTGGACTGGGTGGCACACGGCGAACCCGCGGTGATGTGGCTCTCGGGGCTGCACATCCCGGAGACGTACACCGCCGCGCTGGTGCAGGCGGCGTGCAGGGACAAGGGTTGGCCGCTCGATAAGTCCACGCTGTACACCAAGGTGACGAGGTACACGGACCCGTCGGAGATTCCCGAGAAGTTGAAGCACGGCGCGTACATCCAGGGCCTTTACCTGGAGGGCGCGAGCTGGGACTTGGAACGCAGCATGCTGAAGCGCCAGGATCCAAAGGTGCTCGTCACCGAGCTGCCCATCCTGCAGGTGATTCCCATCGAGGGAAGCAAGCTGAAGCTGCAGAATACGTTCAAGACTCCCGTCTACGTGACGCAGGCGCGACGCAACGCGATGGGTGTCGGCCTGGTGTTCGAGGCGGACCTCGCCACGTCGGAGCACTCCAGCCACTGGGTGCTGCAGGGCGTGGCCTTGAGCCTTAACATCGACCAATAACATGATGTGAAATCCAGCGCGGACGTGCGCTGGTGTGTACTCTTAGCTCTACTAGCTTAGTGATGCGCGAGGCGTGCTATTTAATGTCAACCTTGCGATCGAAACAATCTAAGATGCGCTACTTACTACTTGCCGCCCATCAAGACGGCCATGGCTCTGTCCATCGCCGACATCGGAGGCTTGGCCCCGTCGTCACCCGGCAACGCGGCCCCGCCTTTCTTTTTCTTTTTCTTCTTCTTCTGGCCGTCACCATCGTGTTTGGGCGCGATGATCTCTGAAGGAACAGCCGGCGCGGTTCCAGAGGCCGACACCTTGCGCCTCTTCTTACCCCCAGACTTTGCATCCGTCGTGGCCATGAGGTCTGGGGGTCTCATGGCAGCCGTCAGCGCGCCCGCGTCGAGACCGAGCCCCAGCCCGACGCCGGCGGTTGAGTACGTCGGAGCCACCGCCTCGTCCTCTTTCGTCTCCTCGTTCGTCTCCTCCCCCCTATCCACCCGCGCGGAGAGGCCCCGCACGTTGGTCCGCTCCACCGCCGCGCCCAGGTCCTCGCCCCCAAACGCCTGGCCCGCGTCGGTCCGATAGGTCCCCGTGTCCTTCACCCCGACTCGCGCCTCCTTCACCCCGCCCCGCGCGTTCTTCACCCCGACGGACCCGCCGAGCAGCCGCCAGTGCCAATCATCGTCGTCGATCGTCCCGGTGGATGGACCCGCCGGATCCGACGCGTGTACCGCGGGACGCACCGCGCCGGTCGCGACGCCGCGACGCACCGGGGACCACTCGCATCGCAGCGACTCCGGCATGGTCCCGTACGCGCCGTTCGCGTCCGAGCCCGGCGGCGGCAACACGCCCCCGTTGAGAAGCGGCGCCAGGACGTTGTAAGACGCCACCGCGTCGGTCATCAGCTGGTGCATCGCGGCACGTATCCGCGCCACCGCCGACGTCGCCACGAGCGCGAACGGCATGAAGTAGGTGTGAGCGAGTTGGCCCTCGAGCGACGTAGCCGCCGCGAGCACGTCGTCGTCAGCCTCCGAGGCGACCTTCGCAACGGCGCGCAGGCGATGCGCGAGGTCTTCCCAGAGCGCGCGCGGGGGTAGCTTCCAGATGGCGTGCGCGCCGGCCTTCACCGCAGGGCTCTCGAGCGCGGCGGCGCGGGCCTCGTCGGAGACCCCCGCGCGTAATCCGTCGCGCAGGGCGGCGGCGGCGGCACCGACGTCGAGGGACGCCACCGCTCGCACGTGGCGCGTCACGCCTCTCATGCGCTGGAAGTGTACCGCGCGCTTGTGCTGACTCGTACTCTTGTACATCATGCGCTCCCACAGCTGCGTCTCCCGGCGGAGCTCCTCGGCGTCGAGAGCGGCGACCATGGAGGTGGAGGCCGCCCCCGACCGCGACTGCCCCTCGGACGCATCAGCCTCATCCTCTCCTCCGCCGAGTGCGTTCAACGCCTGGCGCATTCCCTGGAGGGCCCCATCCGGCAAAGAGCGGGCCGACACCGTCTTCGGGGGAAATGGCTCCGGCGCGACCATGCTCTCCCCCTGGCGTTGTGGGGCACGGCAGACGTCCCCTCCGTCACTTAGACTAACTCGAGCGAAAAGGGCACAGTTAAATTGCTCTCACAATCGTCGACGCAAGTGGGCGCTCGACCGAGGTCAGTCGACGATGGTCGAGAAGACGACGCCGGAGATCGTCTCCGTTGACTCGCTCCGCCCCGGCACGACGGGTCTCAACGTCGTTGTCAAGGTCCTGGACGCCAAGGAGGTCATGAACAAGAAGCGCCCGGACGGATCCTCGGTCAGGATCGTCGAGTGCACCGTCGGGGATGCGTCCGGGGTTATACTGTTCTCGGCGAAGAACAAGCAGCAGGTGGAGACGATGAAGGTGGGCAAGATGGTGCGGGTGCAGAACGGAAAGATCGACATGATACGGGGCACGATGAGGCTGACGGTGGACCAGTGGGGGCTTCTCAAGGAGGAAACCGAAGGCGATTCGGTGGAACCCGACGGGGACAACAACCTTTCGCTGGTGGAGTACGAACTCGTCGCGAGCACCGACGGCCATTAGCTGGACGGACAAGATTTAGATTTGTACAATACATCGCTACGATAGATACACTACTGCGTGAACTTTGTTCCGCGCACCGTCGTCGCCGATGGAACGTAGGGGGTACCGGAAGCGGTGCCCTCGAAAGGCCTCGCGTGCGCGTAAAACTGCTCAGCCGCGTTGACCCCTTCCTTGGATTCCGTTTCCTTCCCCGGGGTGAAGAACCCCATGACGCCCCTCGTGTCACCGCCAACCACCTCCGGCTTCATGCTCACCGCCTTCATGTGCCCGTAAGGGTACCTCTGGGACTGGTAGTTGAGCTCGCCGTTTGTGGTGTCCCTCCTCGAGGGTTCAATCGCGCCGGGGAATTGGCGGTAGTTCACGGGCTCCTGCGGCCTCCATCCGGTGTATCCGGGCACCACCCCGCGGGAGTACTGATCGACGGATGCGAGGAGCATTCGCTTCTTCTCGTCGGTTCGAGCCACCACGCCGTCGGACGCGGAGAGCGCGTCGATGTTGTGCGGCGCCTCCGCGATGAACCCAGAGTACCCCGGGACGTGTCGCGTGACGCGGGTGGTGCCGAGGCCGAGCTCGTTCGTGGAGGACCTCTGCGTGATACCGGCGCCGATACCCATGTTATTGCCCCCCGCGCCTCTCGCCAAAGGGTTGGAGCCGTACGTGCCGTAGTGGGTCACCTGGGAGCTGGTCCCGTCGAACCTGGCGCTCGCAGAGGACCCGGGTTTGGCGGGGGGCTTCATGGACGGTCGCGCGTGGGTGACACCGGCAGCCTCGCGGGGATCACAGACGTCGTGGCTGTACGAAGATCGCGCGATGAACCTCTTCGTCACCTGCTTGGCTCCCGCGACCTTCCGTCTGTCTCCCACCCAGTACCCGCCGTCGGTGCCGTCGGGAACCTTGAAATCGCCCTTTTCGTATGTTGGGAATTGCGACTTTTGAAGCGTGGTGGGAACCTGCGCGGTGGTCGTCTCCATGGCTATCTTCTCCATGACGTCGACGCCTGCGTCCCTACCGAGATGCGTGGTGTGACCCTTGTTTGGCACCGCGATGTTCATGTCGCTCGGGATGTAGCCCGTGTAGCCTGTGGAGAAACGACGACACGGCAAAATTCAGTCACGTGAATTACTCCGGGACGATTGTGGACAGAGTGGAGCGCGCATTGTATCATACCTGGGACGCCCTTATCGATGCGGTAGCCGAGAAAGCTCTGATTGCCGGCGGTGGCCACCATGGTTATCGCCGATGTTTTGCTGTCCGGAGTTCGACGACGTGCACCCGCGCGCGGAGGTTTCACATTTGCTTTTCTCAAAGGGTTGCCAAAATGGGCGCGAGATCCCCGTTGCCCGTGCTGCTGCTCTCGCAGTCTTGGCAGTGGCAGTCGAATCCGAATCGGCAGATCGGATCCCGCCAATCAGAGAAGACCTTTTGGTTGGGAAGGGCGGGCACCCCATTCTTCAATCTGGCACACAACCTTGGGCGTCCCGACATCGTTCCAGGCAGAAGATGTCTTCCTTCACCATGGGTGAGTGTCCCGTAGATAATCGACCGCGCGAACCATTCCGCATCTCGTCCATCTTAGCCTCCGTGGTCTCATGCAACGGCGATGCGAACAAAACCAACATCTCCCGCCCGATCCGAGAACGCCCGAACCATCGCGCCGAGACTGACCTTCGTCCCGCCCCTTCTCGGATTTAACCACGCGCAGCCGCGGCCACTAGCATATCCAACACCATCGCGCTGACCTCCCGCAACCGGGCTGGCCGTGCCGGCGCTCGCGCGGGGGCGGTGCGGCCCGTCGCTGCCGCCTCGGAGGTGGTGCAGCAGGTCGCCGTCGGCGCGGGCGGCGCCGCGGCGTTCCTCGGCGTCGTCGGCGGTGTCGCCGCGATCTCCGTGCTCTCCGCCGCGCGCATCGAGCAGAGGGTGGACGATGCCACGAAGAAGGCGGAGGGCTACGGCATCGACCTCACCGACCTCTACTACGATTTCGACGTCCCCGGCGACCAGTACCCGTTTGGCGACGGCGAGGACTGGATGCCACAGAGCTGGAAGCCCCCGAAGACGGGCGACTCCAAGTACCTGCCCACGAAGATGCTCGGGCAGATTCAGATCAGGCTGAACCAGTACGAGGCGATCAAGGAGTGCGAGGCGGCGGGTGTCGAGATTGGCGACCTCTGCGTGCCCTTCGAGGACTACGACGGCGAGTACGACACCAACGCGAAGAGGCTCATCGAGATGCGCAGGAGGCTCGAGGCTGCCAAGTGAGGCGAATCGACGGGCGGTCGCGTGGTGGGACTGTGATGTAGCGTAGACTATTATATTCGTGAATGATCAAACATGTATTTACATCCACCCCGAGGGTCGGCGGTACCCTCGCAGAGATTTTGAGGGGCCACAAGTAATTTGGTCACCTCCTTCCATCCAAATCCATACCATATATTGATGCGCTTCACGGCGCGAAAGCGCCGGGCCGCCATGGGTGCCGCGTTCGTGTGTGTGTGCGTTCTGGTTATGCTGACGTCACAACCGACGCACGCACGCATAACGAGGGAGGATATTCGTCGTGCACACCTTGCGTTCAGGGAGGGCGCGTCTCCGGTGGGCACCGCGGATCTACGGTGTGATCCGTCTTCCCTCCCGAGCGCTCCTGAGGGCGCCGTCAAGTTCTTCGCGCTCGGAGACTGGGGCGTGCGAGGTTTGGACGTGGGTTCGGACGCGCAACTCGACGTCGCTCGCGGCATTTCGTGCGCAGCTAGAGCCAACGAACCCCGCTTCATCGTCACCCTGGGGGACAACTTTTACCCGAATGGCGTTGGTTCTGATAACGATGGCCAGTTCAGCTTCAAGTACGAAGAGGTTTACACTGATGCATCTCTCAAGGTTCCGTGGTTTCCGAGTCTTGGAGATCACGACCATCTCGGGGACGTAAACGCGCAGGCTCTGTACTCACTTAAGAGCGACAGGTGGTCGATGCCCAGCGCGTGGTACGTCGAGGTCGTCCCGTTGCCTCGAGGGGGCAAGCTACAACTGATCTTCGTGGACTGGGTGGCGCTCGAGGGGAAGTACAGCGAGTCGGACAACGACAGACGCTTTCAAAAGCACCTCGGGGAGGCGGCCGGGAAGGATACATCTGAGGAGCACTGGGAGTGGCTGCGCAGGGTGACGAGCTCGAGCAAGCCGACGTGGCGGGTGGTTGTCGGCCACAGGCCGTTGATCTCGGTCTCTGCCCGCTCCGCAAAGGACGACGAGCGTTACCCGGCGGAGGGACGGGCGAGACGGGCGATCAGGGAGTTCATCGAGGGCGCGAACGTCGACATGTGGATAAACGGGCACGATCACACGGCCCAGGTGGCGTGCTCGGAGCGGGGGGGCGGGACGACGCACTTCGTAACCGCCGGCATCGGGGGTTATGACTTGCACCAGCTGAGACCAAAGGACGAGTGGCAGAAGGAGATGCTGTTTGCCGACAGCACGTACCACGGGTTCACCGCCCACTACGTGACGGACGATACACTGACGACGCATTTCCTGGACGAGCGTGGGCGTGTCAAGCACTCTTTCGATATTGGTGGAGATCGTTCGAGTTGCCACTAGCTACCTTGTACGAAGGTACTAGCTATCGTTCGTATTATTACAAAAATTGCTGTTGTTGTACATTAAGACCTCCCGGAGTCGTTGTTGCCGCTCGAGGAGTTCGTGTTGGTGGTGAACTCGAACAGGAGCCTGGTCTCTGTGGAGGACTCGCTGTTGAGCTGCATGCGAAGCTTGTCCGTGAGCTTGTAGACGAGGGCGAATTTCGTCTGCATCTCGCTCTCCTTTAGTTTGCGGCTCATGGTCGCCTGGAGCGAGTCGCCAAGCATGAGCTCCCAGTCCGAACCGAGGTTGATCTGAGAGATGTTGCTGAACGGATCGGTGCTGGGGTCGAGCGAGAGCAGGCCGGGAATGGACGGCGCCGTCGTCACCCTCCATCGAGCCTTACCGAGCTGACCGCCGGTCTCGATTTTGGGCATGAGCGTCGCGACGGTGCTCGCCGCGAGGTTGCTAAACGCCAGCTGGCCGTCCTGCTCCAAGAGGCTCTCCGCGAGCTGACCCTCGAAGATCCTCGCAGCCTCGGCGACGGCGGCGTCCCTCTCGCTCGGCCCGACGATCGAGCTGGAGTCCCCGGGCGCCACACCGCCGATCACCTTCCCGACGCCCGTGCCGGCACCCCCCGCGCGGGCGGCAGCGACGGCGGCTCCGGATCCGCGGGTGATGACCAGGTTGTCCGCCCAGTTGCTAACCTTGCCCTGGACGAGGGCCCTCAGGTCCGCGCCCACGAGCGACACGTCCAGGGTGGGGTCCATGCCGTGCTCGGGGACGAAGACGGCGCGGTTGGGGTGCTCGCGGCTCAGTCGCACCTGCGTGGCGACGAGGTTGATATCGCCGCGCTCAAAGTTGATGACGCCGGAGGGTCGGATCAGAACCGGGTCGGCGACGCCGTTGATCTCAACCTCGCCGCTGACGCCAAAGTTGAGCACGAACGGGTACACCGCGCTGAGCTCGGGACCGACGATGAGCCTCAATCCTCGGAAACGTAGGGGCGGTCGTTCTTCGCTTCCGTTATCTCCCTTGGCGGATGGGGATCCGGGGGGCGTGGACCTCTGCAGGAAACCCGCGAGACCTCGCTTCGTCTCCCGGTTGCCAAAGCCAACCGCGCCGGATCCGGCTCCTGACGCGGCGTCGCCCGAGGGGACAGCCGAACCGGCGGCGGGCTGGTTCGCGTTGGGCTGGATGAACGCCGTTCCCTTGGACAGGCGCAGCGCTCCTCC
>Ga0209631_10001113_pt1 | contig 35518 bp, 27 predicted proteins | sample COG_08_FD_184752 | JGI IMG/M metagenome (GOLD analysis project Ga0209631, IMG submission 184752) | Pelagic Microbial community sample from North Sea - COGITO 998_met_08 (SPAdes) (version 2) | ecosystem: Environmental > Aquatic > Marine > Neritic zone/Coastal water | place: Helgoland, sampling... | reverse complement strand
GACGTTATGATTTAGGTCGGATTGTCGAGATTATTAATCATCATCAGCCTGACATTGCTTTATTGCAGGAAGTGGTCCGTCATAGTAAGTCGTTAACTGATACCCTCCAGGTAGATGTCATAGGAGAAGCGATTGGCCTTCCGCATCGGGTTTGGGTGCCAAATGTACGAGTGTCGGAGGCGAAAGGTTACGGCAATGCAATTTTTAGTCGTTGGCCTCTCATCGAATCCGTCAATATTGATCTGACAATTGGACCCAAAAAGAAACGCAGCGCTTTGTACGCCCGGGTTCGTGCGCCTATTTTCGGTCAGCGAGCTGGACAGTCTCAGACTCGAAGTCTTCATCTGTTCAACCTTCATTTAGGGCTGTCAGGAATAGAGCGTCGGATGCAATTGAAGAAATTACTGTTGCATTCGAGTTTGCAGCGGGTTGCAAAAAATACCCCCATTATTGTCGCGGGCGATCTTAACGATGTCTGGGGAAGTTTAGGTCGCCAGGTCATGGGTCCTGCAGGATTTCATGGGGTTCGACGAAAGCCGAAGACGTTTCCGGCGTATGCACCGGTACGTCCGCTGGATAGTCTTTACGTGCGCGGCAAAATCAGGGTTGAAAATCTTCTGCCGTCCCGGCTCGCCATTGCTCGACAGGCGTCCGATCATTTACCACTGGTCGCTGAGTTAATCTTAGGCCAGGAGTGAGAATAGGACGTTAATCCTATTCTCACTATGTTAGGAGGCCAAATTATTTTGTAGCTTGTAACGCCTGATCGATGTCCTCAATAATATCGTCGATGTGCTCAATCCCGATGGACAGTCGGATTAGGTCTTCTGACACGCCAGAAGTCGCTAGCTCCTCCGGTGATAATTGTCGATGAGTCGTGCTCGCTGGATGACACGCTAACGATTTGGCGTCCCCGATATTAACGAGTCGGGTGATGAGGTTAAGGGCGTCAATAAATTTTGGCGCAGCCTCCTTTCCACCTTTGACGCCGAAGCTCATGACCCCAGAACCGCGACCGCCCATATATTTGTCGAGAAGCGCCTTATGCGGACTACTATCGAGGCCGGCATAACGCACCCATTCGACTTGAGGATGGTCTTCTAGGTATTTTGCAACCGCAAGGGTGTTGTCACAGATTCGATCCATTCGAAGGGCAAGCGTTTCAATTCCTTGCATGATCAGGAACGAATTCATGGGTGTTTGTGACGCGCCCATATTACGAAGGGGAACAACTCTTGCGCGAAGAATGTAGGGTGGTAGTCCCGTCTCCGTGTAGACGACCCCATGATAAGAAACGTCAGGTTCGTTTAGTCGATCAAAACGCTCTTTGTTTGCGACCCAGTCAAACTGGTTTGAGTCGACGATGATTCCACCGATGATGGTGCCATGACCTGACATGTATTTAGTGAGGGAGTGGACGACAATGTCGCAGCCATGTTCGAAAGGTCGGCATAGGTAGGGCGTGGGAACGGTGTTATCGACGATCACCGGAACTCCGTGTGCATGCGCAATTTCGGCAACTCGCTCGAGGTCAACTACGTTTCCGGCCGGATTGCCAATTGACTCGCAGTAAACGGCTTTAGTTTTGTTATCGAAAAGTTTGTCCATTTCATCCAGATTTTCTGGATTAACAAACCGAGGGGTTATACCTAACTGCGGAAATGTATGCGCGAATAGGTTGTAAGTGCCACCATAAAGGGTCGACATGCAAATAAAGTTATCCCCGGCTTCTGTTATCGTTAGCAGCGAATAAGTCGTCGCAGCCTGTCCGGATGATAGTGCTAGAGCCGCTACACCACCCTCCATATCAGCTACCCGCTGTTCCAGCACGTCACTCGTGGGATTCATAATTCGTGTATAAATATTTCCGAGCTCAGCTAAGTTAAAAAGATCTGCCCCGTGTTGGGTATCCCTAAACGAGTAGGAGGCTGTTTGATAAATAGGAACCGCGACCGAGTTAGTGGTAGGGTCGGGCTTGTAGCCCGAGTGGATCATCTTTGTTTCGATTTTCATTTTTTCCTCCTTTGGATAGATCGTTTTTCTAACGAAAACTTTTTTAAATTAGGGATCGCTTGTGTTGGTAAATATAATTAACGCGCTTTTTTTCTATGTTACAGCTTTTAAATTGAGATTAAAGGTTTTATTATTTTGAGCAATATCTAGGGCTCTGAAAGGTCTTTTTGATGATTAGCCTAATTTCGCAGGGCCAGTGGACGCTATTTTCAATAATTCTTGTCGCGTTGGTGATTTCCCTTTCTTTCCATGAATTTGGACATGCTTTCGCTGCAATGCGCTTTGGCGACGATACCGCCAAACGGGCAGGCCGCTTAACGATTAATCCGTTGGCGCACATTGATCCCGTTGGTCTAATGATGGTGATTTTTGTCGGGTTCGGGTACGCGCGACCGGTACCAACGAATCCCGGACTGTTCCGCTCTCGTTATGCCGAGCTTGTTGTGGCAGCGGCTGGACCGTTGATGAATTTGTTGCTCGCTGTGATTACTATCAATGCCTATCTACTAGGATTGAAATGGGGATATATTGACCTTGATGATCAGGGGGCTCAGTTATTTTTTATCTATTTAGCTCAAATAAACTTGCTGCTCATGATTTTTAATTTATTGCCTATTGGCGCATTGGACGGTCATTACATCCTGCCATATCTTCTTCCCCGTCGGTTGGCTGCTTTCTATCGATACTACAATGCCCGCTATGGCAACTACGCGTTGCTGGCGATAGTGGGTCTCGCAATATTAGGCGTACCGATCTTTTCAACCGTGATTGATTGGAGTTCCGCTATCCTTCCGTTTATTGCGCTGATTTAACCAACTTAAATAATTAGCTATGTCACAGTCCGATCCAAACAAAAAATTTGCCGATGAATCATCAAAAAAACTGTTGAAGCGGGCCTATAGCCTAAGCACATCAGATGACGCCAGAAAGCTTTATCGCGATTGGGCGAAAACGTATGATCATCATCTCGAAACAGGTCTGAAGTATCAGGGACCTAAAAAAATAGCGACACTGTTTGCCCAAGCAATGACTGATCGATCGAGTCCGGTTCTTGATATAGGTTGTGGAACAGGATTGGTTGCCGACCACTTGGCCGTAGAATCTTTTACCAATATCGTTGGCTTAGATTTTTCACCGGAGATGCTTGCCGAAGCCGATCAAAAGAATGTTTATCGTTTTTTGATTGAGGCAGATCTTGAGGAGAAGTTGCTCATCGCGGATGCGAGTTACGCAGGGGCGATTTCGTGTGGCACTTTTACCCATGGTCATGTGGGGCCGTCTGCATTTCGCGAGATATTCCGGGTGTTAGCGCAAGGCGCACCTTTTGCCTGCACGATCCATAGCCACCTCTGGACATCGGCAGGGTTCGGCCAAGCGCTTGCGGTATTGGAAAATGAGCGCGTGATGTCAATAGAAACGATAAATGATGAACCGTATTTTGAGGGCGAATCTGCAGACGGAAAGTTTTGTATTTTTCGAAAAATATAAGGCATCCTGTCAAACCGGTGACTAATCCGGCGCGGTCCGAGTGCTACAATTAAGCGACCGCGCAGATAGGTTGACGTGAAGATTTATGGCGGCGACAGTCGGTCTCCCCGATGGCGAGAGGGTGTGAACCCGGTCAGGTCCGGAAGGAAGCAGCCGCAGCATCCAACTTGGGTGTCGGGGTAAGGCGGGCTGGCGCCGTCTCCATTTCATATTTTATAAGTAAGGTATTTATCACCGTTCTTGACGGGTTGAGATAGCAAATGAGTTACCAAGCACTTGCCCGAAAATGGCGCCCCCAGAATTTTGAGGATGTTGTTGGGCAGAGCCATGTTGTGTCAGCATTGAGCAACGCGCTTGAGCAAGATCGCGTTCATCACGCATTTTTGTTTAGTGGAACCCGTGGTGTGGGTAAGACGACCTTGGCACGGATTCTGGCGAAATCGCTCAATTGTGAAACGGGCCCCTCTGCTTCACCTTGTGGTGGTTGCTCGACATGCCAAAGTGTTGATGAAGGGCGTTTTATTGATCTTATCGAGATTGATGCGGCGTCGCGCACGCGCGTCGATGATACACGGGAGATTCTTGACAACGTCCAGTATGCGCCGACCATGGGTCGTTACAAGATTTACCTGATCGACGAAGTACATATGTTGTCGGGTCACAGTTTCAATGCATTGCTGAAGACGCTTGAGGAGCCGCCACCTCATGTGAAGTTTTTGCTGGCAACGACGGACCCTCAGAAACTACCAGCAACCATTCTTTCGAGATGTCTGCAGTTTAATTTACGGGCGCTGTCGGCTGCCGAGATTTCAAGCCAACTAAAAAAAATCGCTGATGCGGAAGGTCTATCGACTGATGATAGCGGGCTGCAAATTCTCTCCCGAGCTGCAAATGGAAGCATGCGGGATGCCCTTAGCTTAATGGACCAAGGCATTGCTTTTGGCAAAGGAACGGTTAAGGGGCAGGATGTCCGCGATATGCTCGGTATGATTGAAACCCATCATGTGGATACCATTCTGCGATCGCTTGCGCGGGGCGATGGTGTTGTTTTGATGGAGACCGTTTCGCAGATGAACGAGCGAGCGATTGATTACCTTAATGCCCTCGATGAGATTCTCATGACACTCCATCACGTGTCGCTTTATCAGGTCGTACCCGAAGCGGTCAAGGTTAAGCAGGCGGACACTGAACTCGTGCAATTTCTGGCAGAAATTTTTTCAAAACAGGACGTTCAGCTTTTTTATCAAATTGGTTTAATGGGTAAAAAAGATTTGCGCTTTGCACCGGATCCGGGTTCTGGTTTTGAGATGGTGCTATTGAGGATGCTCGCATTTCAGGTCAATAATGACGCATCAACGCGAGTGACAGAAGATACGGGCCCAATCAGAGAAAAGGCGGCGAATCCAAAAACGATCAAGCGAGCGAGTGAGACACGGGCGCCCGAACCGATACCGCACGTGAGTGATGATGCGATCGAGGAAAAGGTCGATCCGAAGGCATCAATGATGCTCAAAGATACCGGACATGTGGCCTCAAATCTATGTGACGCCGCTGCTTGGACGGATTTTGTAGATCAGTCAGGCGTGACCGGAGTCACTAAAGAGTTAGCGATGAATATTGCCCCTGAAAGATATGATTCCGCAAACGGTACCCTTTTCCTGGCCATCGAGCAAAGGTTATCGGGTTTGCTCACCGATTCGCGTCAGCAAGCGCTGACACAGTTGCTGAGCAAATACTGCGCTGATTCCGTCAAAATTAATATTGTTGAGAAGGAAGAGGTGACCGCAGAGACGCCAGCGGCTGTACACGCACGGCAGGCACGGGAAGACAAAGATCGAGCTTACAAAACATTGATCGAAGACCCTACTGTGCAAGACTTGGTGTCAGTTTTTAATGCCACTGTTATTCCTGAATCTGTAAAGTCTGGAAATCTAGAGAGGAAAAGTTAATGAAAGGACCGTTAGGCAACATCATGCGGCAAGCGCAGGAAATGCAGGAGAAGCTTAAGTCCGCACAGGAGACTCTTGCCGCCATGGAGGTGGTTGGATCAGCAGGGGGAGGATTGGTTGAAGTTGTGATGACCGGTCGTCATGACGTTCGCCGAGTTCAGATTGACGATACGCTTTTGACGGACGATAAGGCAGTTTTGGAGGATTTAATTGCAGCTGCGATGAATGACGCTGTTCGACGAGTCGAAAAAGTAACTCAGGAAAAAATGGGGGGGCTGACCTCGGGCATTGATATCCCGGGCCTCAACCTGTCGGGCCTCAATGGCTAGTGATCAAGCGATTGAAAACCTAAAAGATGCGCTGAGGCGGCTTCCCGGGGTCGGACCTCGGACAGCTGGACGGATGGCGTTCCATCTTTTAGAGCGTGACCGAGAGGGCGGAAAGGTAATCGCGGAAGCTTTAAACGCGGCAATCTCCAGTGTTAATCATTGCGCGCGTTGCAATAACTTCAGCGAAGAGGAATTTTGCGGGATTTGCAGTTCGGGAAAGAGAGATCGTTCAATTTTATGCGTGGTTGAAACGCCTGCAGATCTAGATACGATAGAGCAAGCAGGAGCTTACACTGGATACTATTTTGTATTGATGGGACATCTATCCCCACTCGATGGCGTGGGTCCTGAGCAGTTAGGGTTTGACCGGTTGCTCGGGGTGGTGACTAAAGATGACGTAGCTGAGGTTATCTTGGGCACAAACTTAACGGTCGAAGGTCAGGCGACCGCGGACTATTTGTATGACCTCCTTGAAGATAAACCCGTGAAGATTTCTCGACTCGCCCGGGGTGTGCCGGCAGGTGGTGAACTTGAATATATGGATGCCAATACACTGAATCAGGCATTTGCTGATCGCCGGATGCTTGGCGAAAAATCCTAAAATTTATTCTAGTTCGCGACTATTGCGAAGCGTAAGTAAGCGCTTTTCCGTAGACGTTGTCGCGAACAATGCCGTTATCAAAAACGATGTTCCCGCCTACGATGGTGTAAATCGGCCATCCGGTAAGCGCTCTTCCAGAAAAAGGACTCCATTTAACTTTGCTGAACACTTCTTCATCGCTCACCACCTTGCTGACGTCTAAATTAACAAGCGTTAAATCAGCATCGAAACCTTCACGGATAACACCTTTATTTGGAATTCCGTAAAGAGCAGCTGGCCCGGAACACATCCATTTTTGGATTTGAGCCAGATCGCATTTACCTTCCTGCATCGCTGTTAGCATCAGAGGGAGAGATGTTTCGACCCCTGGCATTCCCGAAGGAGAATATGGGTAAGGCTTGCCCTTGTCGCTCAATAGATGGGGCGCATGATCAGTCGCAATGATGTCGATAGTGCCGTCGTGTAACCCGGCCCAAAGTTCTGGAGTGTTCTCCGGATCTCGAATAGGGGGATTCATCTGCACCCGGGAGCCGAGCGTTTGATAATCATCAGTGCTCAGGAAAAGGTGATTGGGAATCACTTCGCATGAGACCCAATCAGGCTTGTCATGCCGAAGTCTTTTAACTTCTTCGGCAGTTGATAGATGAAGAACGTGAAGTCGCCTTTCATATTTCTTGCTGAGCGATAGGGCTCGCTCGGTCGCGATCAGCGCGGTCTGGGGATCTCGAATGATGGAATGAATCGAACAGTCAGGATTTTCATTGCCATCCAAAAGGGATTTTGTTCGATCTTGAATCCGAGTCTCATCTTCTGCGTGGACGGCTATCAGACGACTTCCGTTACCAAAGATTTGATCCAGATGCTTTTCATCATCAACCAGAAGATCACCCGTGCTTGACCCCATAAATATCTTTATGCCGCATGCTGGCTGTGCGTCGTTAAGTGAGTGCAGATTTCCGCTGGTTGCGCCGATAAAGAATCCAAAATTTGCAACGCTCGTCTTAGATGCCCGATCGATTTTCCAGGACAGCTGCTCTTGATCGGTTGTTGGAGGTTTGCAGTTAGGCATCTCAAGAAAACTAGTGACACCCCCACGCACAGCAGCTCTGGATCCTGACGCAAGATTTTCGCGTTCATCACCCCCTGGCTCTCGAAAATGCACTTGCGGATCGATAACGCCGGGCAGAAGTAGTTGCCCGTTTGCATCGATCTGCTCTACCGCGTCTGTTGAAATTTCTGGGGCAATCTTCTCAATGCGGCCGTGGTTGCACGCTAAATCGCTTTCAAAAGAACTGCCATCAGGATTGGCAATCTGCGCATTTCGGATAATCAGTTGATACATGGCGTGTTACTCGATGTTTAAGGCAGGACGGCGCTAGATATTTTACTGGTTTCCTGAGCCAAGACCATGAGAGTCGTGGGGCGCTATTGATGGGTAATTAAAAGGCAGCTTTCAAGCATTTTGCTTTTCGCGTATCTCGCTTAGGGATTTACAGTCAATGCAAAGAGAAGCGGTGGGCCGGGCCTCAAGTCGTTTGATACCGATGTCGACTCCGCAATCTTCACAATAACCGTAATCTCCTTTATCAAGATCGACGAGTGAGTCATTGATTTTTTTGACAAGTTTTCTTTCCCGATCACGAGTGCGAAGCTCGAGTGATCGATCGGTCTCCAGGGTCGCTCTGTCATTTGGATCAGGAAGATTGATGTTTTCATCCTGCATCACCGACATGGTCTTATTGATATCGTCGAGAAGCTCTTTTTTCCAGGCGTTAAGAATCTCGCGAAAATGAGCCGATTGGATATCGCCCATATAGGGCTCGCCCCGTTTGGGCTTATGGGGCTTAACGCCATGAATGAGCTCTTCGACGACCTTTTTCTTTGCTGCTGGCATTGGGTTAAACTCGATATGGGGATTCTGGGTGACAATCTAGAAACTTTTTTGAGGCGGCGCAATCTACCAGTTTACGGGTCTCAGTGCAACGGGTGAGCTAAACCCCTAATCATGCATAGACTAATGAAAATGAAACTACTTTATTCCGCAACTTCACCTTTTGTTCGAAAGGTGAGCATTGTGCTAATCGAAACAGGATTATCTGATCGGATTGAGAATGTGCCGACTAATCCCTGGGATCCGCAATCGGACCTTCCGGCTCAAAATCCAATTGGAAAAGTGCCCACTTTGATTTCCGCGCAAGGAGCGGAGATATTTGATTCTTCGGTCATTTGTGAGTTTCTGGACAACCTGCATGCCGGGCCGAAAATGTTCCCGATTGATGCTGAAGGCCGGATAACGGCCAATCAATTTCAGTCTCTCGCAGATGGAATGATGGATGCTGCTGTTTTGGGGTTTATCGAAAATTCTCGTCGACCGAAAGATCGTCGTTGGGGTGAATGGTCAGATCGTCAGCTCGCCGCAATTACTCGGAGCTTAAATTGGCTTGAAGAGCGACATCAAACCTTAAATCAAACGTCGGACATTGGAACAATCAGTGTAGCCTGTGCGCTGGGCTACCTCGATTTTCGCTTTGCGGATCTGGAGTGGCGTCGCCATCACGAACGCTTAGCTGAGTGGTTCGAACAGTTCGCTCAGCGCGAATCGATTCGGGCGACGGCTCCTGTTTAATCGTAGTTAGCTTTTTTAGAGGGCCTACAACCGCGCCAGTTCCGATATAATCCCTATCAGTTTAAACGGCTTCCTCATTCATGGTTTTTTTCTTGTTTCTATCTTCAGGATCGGGAAAAAAAGCGCAGGGAACGCCGACTTTCAGCTCGTTCACTTGTTGCTAATTTCTTCTTAATGCGCCTAAAAAAAATTAACGTTTCAGGATTTAAGTCTTTTGTTGATTCCACGACAATCACGATTCCGGCTGACTTGACCGGGATCATTGGTCCCAATGGCTGTGGAAAATCTAATGTAATCGATGCTGTTCGATGGGTTATGGGCGAGAGTTCAGCCCGTAAACTTCGCGGGGATAGCATGGCCGATGTAATCTTTAATGGTTCAGAAGCGCGCAAACCTGTAGGTAAGGCTTCGGTTGAGCTCGTGTTTGATAATACAGATGGGAAAAGTGCGCAGGCCTATGCCCGATTCAGCGAGATCTCAGTGAGACGCACGTTATCTCGAGACGGCACTTCAGAATATTCGCTGAATAAGGCGTCGTGTCGGCGCCGAGACATTACAGACCTGTTTCGTGGCACGGGGTTAGGGCATCGATCCTACTCCATCATTGAGCAAGGCATGGTGAGTCGTATTGTTGAAGCAAGACCTGAAGATCTGAGAAATTTTGTCGAGGAGGCCGCGGGCATTTCTCACTACAAGGATCGAAGGCGCGAAACAGAGACCCGAATGCGCCACACCCATGAGAACCTGGACCGGGTGAATGACATTCGAAAAGAGCTTGATTTACAGCTTCGAAGGTTGCAGAGACAGTCCCAGGCCGCTCGCCGATATACGAAGCTGAAAGAGGAAGAAAGAGAGACGAATGGACAGTTAATGGCCCTGAGATATCTCAATCAAAAAAAACTAGTAGAAAAACAGTCTGGGGATACATCGCGCGCACAAACCGTGGTGGAAGGGTATCTCGTTCAACAGCGGACTCTTGAAAGTCAGATAGAAGCACTTCGATCTGATGAGTTGAGTGCGCAACAGCGGGTGAATGATCTTCAAGCTGCTTTTTATGCGGCGGGAGCAGAGGTGGCTTCGGTTGAGCAGGCGATTGAGCATGCGAAAGAAACGGGCGAACAACAGCGCGCGGAGTTTGAGCGGCTCGAGATTACCATTGGTGAATTGGGGTCTGAGCATCTCCACGATGAACAAAAGATATCGGAGCTAGAAAACGAGGTCTCCCGCTTGACGCCGGAGCGCATGCGGCAAAGTGAGATTCTTGATCGCGCCATTAGGGATCAAAGCGACTGGGAAGAGAAATTTGAGAATTGGCAGCAGCGCTGGGGCGATTTTTCCCAACGAGTCAGCACGCCTTTCAAGGATCAAGAAGTTCAAAAAACACGAATTGAACAGCTCGAGGCTGTTGACGCGAAGGCTCAGGAGCGACTTGCGCGACTGGACGAGGAAGTCAGCTCGTTATTGCAGGAAGAAGAAACGCTGGAGATTGAGAAGGCCCGAGCGGATTCTGAGGCAAAAAGTCTTGAGCTGAAGGCGTCCGAAGCGCGCTTAGACGAGGCGATTCGAAAGATTAGTTCCCAACGAGAAAATCTTGAATCCAAGGCTCAGATACTCGACCAGGATCGACAGGTTATGGTCGCAGCGCGCAGCCGTCTACAGTCATTATTGGATCTTCAGACTGATTCGCGAGATCGAAATGAGGATTATGAACACTGGCTGGAGCGTAGAGGTTTAGCACATGCTTCTGTCTTGGCAAGCGAAGTTCGGGTCAATAGTGGATGGGAGCGGGCAGCGGATGCAGTCCTGGGTCAACGCGTAACGGGGCTTGGCGTCAGCGACCTCAAGGGTTCGCTCGTGGACGAATCTGATCTGCCCGCACAAAGTTTATTTCTGATCGAATCAGGTTCTGATCGCCGTGTCGCCGAAGTTGGCGAACTTTTGTCTCACATTGAATGCGATCGGTATGATCTTTTACCGTTTCTGCACGGTATTTATACCGCGGAAACTCTAGAAGAGGCGCTGGCACGTCGTTCTGAGTTAACCCCGTCTGAAAGCATTGTGACCCGCTCCGGGGTTTTGATCGGGAAGAACTGGGCTCAAGTGGCCGGCGAGACAGGTGCTTCGGAGGGCTTGTTGCAGCGCGAGGAGGAGATGACGCGACTTCAGAATGAGGTGCCTGAAAAAGTGCGACAAGTGGCTGAACATGAGCGTGAAGTCGACCAGTTCAGGAATGACCTCAAGACGCTTGAAACGCAACAGGAGTTGTTTCAGGTCGAGACATTAAAGGTTAGGGAAGCCTTTCAAGCGCTAAGACAAACTCTTTCAGACAAGCAGGCTCGATTCGATCAGATTGAAGCGCGTCGTCAACAAATGCAATTAGAGACTGACGAATTACTTTCTGAATTGAGCAAGACCGGTGCTGATCTTAGTGATGCGCGACGTCATTTTGCGATTGCAGAAGACGAGAGTGGCGAACTTGAGCGGCAGCGAAATGCCTTTTTGAGCGAGAAAGATAATTTGAGTCAAAATCTTTCACAGGCTCGGCTCGCGGTTCAACAGGCTCGTGATGATCGGCATCAAATTGAATTAGCTTTGCAGCACAGCCAAGCCTCTCTTGATTCTCATCAGGCCAGCCTCCAACGTCTAAATGCTCAAAGCGAGCGCATGAAGAGACGGTATGATGAGCTCGAGCGGCTTATCCAATCAGGAGATCAACCGGATATCGCGTTGGGAGAGCGCCTACAGATTTTGCTTAACCAGAAAACAGAAGCCGAAACGGCGCTCGCAGTCGGCAGGCATGATCATGCTTCCATCGAGACCCAAATTCGGGATCTGCACTCGTCTTTGTCTGAGCGTGAGCAGGAGGTTGCTGTCGCTCGAGATCTTCTTCAGGATGAGAAGCTCAAGGGGCAAGAAGTTGCTGTTCGTCTCGAAACGCTCTCTGAACAGGCGAGTGTCGATAAATATAATCTTGAGGAATTAATCTCTGGATTACCGGATACGGCAAACGAAGCCGATTGGTATGAGCGATCCGAGAAACTTGCGCAGAAGATATCGAATATTGGCCCTGTCAATTTGGTTGCTATTGAGGAATATGAAGAACAAGCTGAACGGAAAGAGTATTTGGATGCGCAGCATGCTGATCTGGTGGAAGCGCTGGAAACTCTGTCGGGCGTTATCCGGAAAATAGATCGTGAGACCAAAGAGCGTTTCAGGGCGACATTTGACGAACTCAACAACGGGTTTACCGATTTTTTCCCAAGCCTGTTCGGCGGCGGGAGCGCCGTATTGGAGCTGACCGAGGAAGATCTTTTAACTGCGGGCGTGACCGTAATGGCGCGACCGCCAGGCAAGCGCAACAGTACGATTCATCTGTTGTCGGGTGGTGAGAAAGCACTGACGGCCGTTGCCTTGTTGTTCTCACTCTTTCGTTTAAACCCGGCACCGTTCTGTATTCTTGATGAAGTTGATGCGCCACTCGATGATCGTAACGTTGAGCGTTATTGCAAGACGTTGAGATCTCTCGCCGAAGTGTCCCAGTTAATCGTTATTACCCACAACAAGATTACGATGGAATCCGCAGATGTTTTACTCGGTGTTACGATGGGGGAACCCGGTGTTTCATCTATTGTCTCGGTAGATATCGATGAGGCGGTGAAGTTGGCGGCAATCTAATCATGACTCTACAATTTGCCTTAATTATTATGGGAATCGCGGCCTTATTAATTGTGGCCGTGGTGTCACTGATGCAAACTGCGGAGAGTCGTAAAAAGATTTTGGCGCCCCTTAAAAGCCTGGTGGGTCAATCATGGTCAGCGGTTAAGCGCACGTTTGTTGGATCCATCGAACGGTTAAAACCGCACGGATTAGCCGCTCGTCTCTCTCAACGCGAACCATCGTTGATGCCTTCTGGAGATTTTGCGCCAGGCGATGAGGGCCAATCTACCCCTCTCATCGATCGAGGGTTAGACGCAAAGACTGGCGCTGACAGGGATGGCGCTAGTTCGGTTGATAATCGCTCGCTTCCGGTAGATTCCAGTCCACAACCGCTCAAGATCGACTACTGGGTTCGCCTGCCGGGGGAGGGGGTAGTGTCTCGAGATCTTGCGCTCTCAGTATTCCGTGAGCATGAGATTACACTTGAAAGGCCTCGGGCTGTGCATGGCCGCACCGAGCCTGGAAACGCGTGGCTTGACCTCACCAGCGCTCAATCCGACGAAGTTTTTTCCGATTTAATTCTGAGCCTTCAGATGGCGATCCGGGGAAGTGTGACTAATGAGTCTGAGTTGACGCGGTTTAACAACCTCGCTTACCAGATGGCTGAGTCGCTGGGGCGGCCTATAAATTTCGATATGTCAATTGAAGAAGCACTCCCTGAAGCAGCGCGACTTGCGCGTTTTTGTGATCAGTTTGATTTAGTTGCTGTCATACACATTGAGCCCAAACCCGGAACAGGATTTCAGGGCGTCGATGTTTCGCGCGCGCTGGATCGCGCGGGCATGCGTTTGGGGAAAGATGATATTTACCACCTTTTTGATGCGCGCACCGGCGTTAGCCGATTCAGCTTAACGAATCGTTCAGAAAGTGGATCGTTCAGTTATGAAGATCTCGAATCTGGAGTGCTTCGTGGTTTGGTTTTATATATGAATGTGCCTCGTGTGGCGCGACCTTCGGTAACATTTTCAGATTTAGTATCTGTCGCCCAGTATGTTTGCGTTGAAATTGATGGCACGTTGACGGATCCGGAAGGGGAAGCAATTAATGAAACCCATTTCGATGCGATTCGCCGCCAGATTAGGTCACTCGAGGGTTCTATGAAGAAATACGGTATTGACCCCGGCTCCGAAGAGGCGAGACGACTTTTCTAAGCGGTATGGCGAAAAAGAAAAACGTATCGGAAGTCAAGAGGATTAAAGCGCTTCGTGAGGAGATTGAAGCGCATAACCATCACTACTATGTGCTCGATGCACCGGTGGTTCCGGACTCGGTCTTCGATAAGCTGTTACAGGATCTCCAGGCGCTTGAGGAAGAGCGTCCTGATCTCATCACTGAGGATTCTCCCACGCAAAGGGTTGGGGGAGCGCCGCTAGATCGGTTCGAAACGGTAGTGCATCAAGTGCCCATGCTTTCGCTCCAGAATGCTTTTTCAGACGACGAGCTGTTTGATTTTGATCGTCGTTGTCGGGAGGGTGCAGGCCGGACATCGATGACTTACATGGCTGAACCTAAAATTGACGGTCTCGCGATCAGTCTGCGTTATGAGAATGGACAACTAACGCGTGCCGCAACTCGTGGAGATGGGCGCAATGGTGAGGACGTGACTTTAAATGCAAGAACCATCTCCTCAATTCCGCTTCGGCTAGTCGGTAAAAATCCACCACGTGCGCTAGAGGTGCGTGGGGAAGTGTTTATGCCGGTAGCCGGATTTAATCGTTTGAATGATCAGCAGCGGATAAATGGTGAGAAGTTGTACGCCAACCCGAGAAATGCGGCTGCCGGCAGCCTTCGCCAGCTTGACCCCAAGGTCTGCGCCAATAGACCACTGTCTTTTTTCTGTTATGCCCTTGGCGCTTTAAATGGCGTTTCGCAGCCCGATAATCAAAATGATCTTTTGGACTTTTTTAAAAATATCGGCTTGCCGGTTAATTCAATCAGTCGGGAGGTTCAAGGTGTCGATCAATGTCTGGCCTATTATGAAGAGATTCTAGAAGCGCGATCGACTCTCGATTACGAGATTGATGGGGTTGTTTATAAGGTCAGCTCCTTTCAAGATCAGGAGCGTATTGGATTTGTTTCCCGGGCGCCCCGTTGGGCAATGGCGCATAAATTTCCCGCACAAGAGGAGACAACCCAAGTTAAGGTCATTGAGATTCAGGTAGGCCGTTCCGGCGCGTTAACGCCGGTTGCACGATTGGAGCCAGTCTTTGTCGGCGGGGTGACGGTATCAAATGCCACTCTGCATAACGCGGCGGAGATCGATCGACTAGACGTTCGTGAAGGCGACACGGTTGTGATTCGCAGAGCTGGAGATGTTATCCCCGAGGTCGTTTCTGTTATTAAGGAGAGAAGAAAGAAGAACGCCAAACGTTATCGTTTCCCTGAGCATTGCCCGGTATGCGGATCAGAAGCATCCGTTGATTCGGGAGGAATTATTCAGCGATGTAGTGCGGGACTGTCGTGTTCGGCACAAGTCAAGGAATCCATAAAGCATTTTGTCTCAAGAAAAGCACTTGATGTTGAAGGTCTGGGATCAAAATTGATTGATCAGCTTGTCGATATTGGGCGGATCGGCTCTGCTGCAGATCTTTTCACTTTGACTCAATCAGAGCTTTCAAAGCTAGACAGAATGGGAGAGAAGTCTGCAGCCAATCTGATCAGTGCACTTGAAAAAAGTCGGTCAACCACTTTGCCGAGGTTCCTGTATTCTCTTGGAATTCCGCAGGTTGGGGAGACTACCTCCGAAACGCTTGCAAATTCTTTTGGTTCGCTAGAGGCGCTTTTGGAAAGTTCGGTCGAAGCACTTGAAGCGGTTCCTGATGTCGGGCCAGTCGTTGCTGGCGAGATTCGCCGATTTTTTGATCAAAATCATAATGTTTTAATTATTAATTCGCTTATAGGGCATGGTATTTTCTGGGATACAACACCCACTCAGTCAAAGCCAGCTGGCGTGCTTAAAGATAAAACAGTTGTTGTGACGGGCACTTTGCCTTCAATGAGTCGTGATCAGGCCCGCCAATGGCTGATCGAACAGGGGGCTAAGGTGAGCGCCAGTGTTTCGAAACGAACCGATTATCTCGTCGCGGGCGCCGATCCGGGGTCCAAACTTGAAAAAGCATTAGCGCTCGGCGTTCAGGTGCTTGATGAAGAGCAGCTGAGAGCGCTTGCCAACTCTGAGTTGTCGTAATTTTTAAACTTCCGTTAATCGATCTAGATAGCGAATCAGCTAGTTTGATAAAATCTTCAAGTGTAGTGAACACTTGCGTAAATGGAGAGTCCGCCGTTGTCAGTTAAAAACACTTTTGGCACAAAGACGACCCTAGAGGTCAACGGAAAAAATTATGAGATTCATGCGCTTGATCTCCTGGGAGAGCGCTTTGATCTTAACCGAATGCCTATCACCCTTAAGATTCTGCTTGAGAATTTACTCCGAACAGAGGATGGTATTAGCGTGACCTCTGACGACGTTGAGGTGCTTGCAAGCTGGACTCCTGAATCCCTCCAGTCAACAGAGATCGCGTTTAGTCCGGCTCGAGTGCTCATGCAGGATTTTACAGGCGTGCCGGCGGTAGTTGACCTTGCCGCGATGCGAGAGGCGGTTGCCGAGCTTGGAGGTGATTCTTCGAAGGTCAATCCGTTATCGCCCGCTGATTTGGTCATCGATCACTCGGTGATGGTGGACCACTTTGGCAATCCTGGGGCGTTACGAAACAATTCGGCGCTAGAGTATTCCAGGAACGCTGAGCGGTACGCGTTTTTGCGATGGGGGCAGTCTGCGTTTAGCGACTTTCAAGTGGTGCCACCATCAACAGGTATTGTGCATCAGGTCAATGTTGAGTTTCTCGCGAGTGTCGTGTTCAGTCGTGAGCAAGAAGATAGATTGACTGCTTATCCGGACACGGTTGTCGGAACGGATTCCCATACCACGATGATTAATGGCCTTGGCGTGTTGGGTTGGGGAGTTGGAGGGATTGAGGCGGAAGCCGCCATGCTGGGACAAGCCGTCACGATGCTCATTCCTGAGGTGGTCGGTTTTGAATTGAAGGGTCAACTGCCCGAAGGCACCACAGCCACTGATCTGGTGCTGACTGTGGTAGAAATTCTCAGAGCGGCGGGTGTTGTCGGAAAATTTGTAGAGTTTTTTGGTGATGGGCTTGATCACCTCTCCCTGGCTGATAAAGCGACTATCGCGAATATGGCGCCCGAGTATGGCGCGACCTGCGGATTCTTTCCTGTCGATCAGGAAGCTCTAAATTATCTTAGATTGACTGGTCGCTCTGAAGAGGAAATCGATCTGGTTGAGGCATACACTCGTCGGCAAGGCATGTTTCGGGATGCTGAAACCCCAAAGGCTGACTTTAATAATGTCATCACGCTTAACCTGGACTCTATCGTCGCGAGTATTGCGGGACCCAAGCGCCCTCAAGATCGGATTGCATTATCAGATGCCAAGCATGAAATCCGCTCAGCTTTGACAGAGGTTCGCCAAGGCAAAGAAAAAGAGTCTGCGATCATCTCTGTAAATGGTCGGGACGAAGAATTGTCAGACCTATCGGTTGTGATTGCCGCAATTACCAGCTGTACGAATACGTCTAATCCTGGAGTCATCATGGCGGCGGGATTGCTTGCGCAAAATGCTCGACGTCGAGGGATGACGGTCAAGCCATGGGTTAAAACCTCTCTCGCACCGGGCTCTCAGGTAGTGACTGACTACTTGCGAGATGCTGATTTGCTCGATGATCTTGAGAGTATCGGGTTCGCAGTGGTGGGCTATGGCTGCACGACCTGTATTGGAAACTCGGGGCCTTTGCCCGAGCCGGTCTCGGGCGCGATAAAAGATAAAGACCTAGTGGTTTCGTCGGTCCTATCGGGGAACAGGAATTTTGAGGGTCGCGTCCATTCAGATGTTCGAATGAACTTCCTGGCATCTCCTCCGCTTGTTGTGGCTTACGCGCTCGCGGGCACTACGGATATTGACTTCTCTTCCGAACCTATTGGCTTAGATAGTGAAGGCCTCCCAGTGATGTTGCAAGAGATTTGGCCTGATACCGGGGAAGTCAATCGGACTATCAATAGCCACGTGACACGAGAGATGTTCAAGGCCCGATATGCCGACGTATTTGAAGGGGACAACCTCTGGAAAGAGGTTCCCGTAACTGAGGGCGTGCAATTTCAATGGGATAACGACTCCACTTATGTGCGCAGACCACCGTACTTTGACCAGATGAGTCGGACGCCACCGGGTATACCTGAGATTTCGGAGGCGAGAATACTCGCCGTCTTGGGCGATAGCATTACAACGGATCACATCTCCCCCGCTGGCGCCATTGCGGTCGATAGTCCCGCAGGACGGTATCTGTCTCAACGAGAGGTTGAGGCTAAAGATTTCAACTCTTATGGATCCCGTCGAGGTAATCATGAGGTCATGATGCGTGGGACGTTCGCGAATATTCGCCTGCGAAATTTAATGGTGCCAGGTGTTGAGGGGGGTTGGACGTTATTCCATCCTGATCGTGAGCAAATGACAATTTATGATGCCGCAATGCGTTACGCCGAACAGGAGACACCGTTAGTTGTTGTGGGGGGTAAGGAATACGGCACGGGCTCATCCAGGGATTGGGCGGCAAAAGGCGCCGCGTTGCTAGGTGTACGGTCAGTGCTGGTTGAGAGTTTTGAACGCATTCATCGGTCTAATCTTGTCGGAATGGGCGTGTTGCCGTTGCAATTTCCCGATGGGCAGAATGCGAAGACTCTTGAAATTACGGGTGAGGAAGTAATCAGTATCGATCAGCCGAGTGTCGGTGATCAACACGTTAAAGTTTGCCTGACACGTCCGAGTGGTGCCACGGCGTCATTTGATGCTCGAGTCAGAATTGATACCCCGAAAGAGTGGGAGTACTACATCAATGGCGGGATACTCCCGTTCATGGTGAGACAGTTAGTGGGCTAAGTTTTCAAAGTCCGCGCTAAGTTCTTTCGAGGGCGGACAATGTTGATAGAGATCACTACCAAGGTCAGCGCGGTGATCAGCCGCCATGAGAAGATCTCGTTTAAAAAAAGCACTCCCCAAAGTGCGCCAAGTACAGGAACGATGTAATTCACTTGAGCGAATCGGTTTGCGCCGAGTTGCGATATCAGGTGAAAGAAAATGAGCATCGCGATCGCTGTGGGCCCGACTCCAAGATAGGCAATCGCCAGCCAACCACTGGCGGTGATCGATTGAGTCAAAGGGCTCTCGATTAGGAATGTGACGGGCGTCATCCATAAGCATGCACAGATCATCGTGCCGCCAGCGATTTGCTTTCCGGACCAATGACCGGAGAAAAAGCGCGTGAACGTCGTAGATGCTCCATAACAAATCGCACTTAATACTACGGCGAGTTGGGCAACCAAGGGTCCACTCAAGCCCTCAAAGGCGGCAGGCCCAACAAGAACCGCAACACTTCCAAGTCCGACCATAATACCCATTCCCGTTCGGGCGGTGAAAGACTCATCTTTGATAAAAATATGTGCCAGGACGGCAGTGGTGATTGGCATGATACCCATCAGCACAGCCGTTAAACCGCTGTCAATCCGTGTTTCACCCCAACTAATCAAGCTGAATGGTAATGCGTTCCCAATAAGACCAATGAAAGCGCATATTTTCCAGTAACCGAGATTCCGTGGGAGTCGTATTGAGTTAAGTTTCAGCCATATCATTAATAAAACTGCCGCAATGCTGAGTCGTGCCCAAGTCAGCGTCAGAGGACCAACAGATTCCACCCCAATTTTAATGAAGGCAAATGATCCGCTCCACAGAACAGCAAGGAGAAGAAGAAGCGAATAGTTTTTGACATGAGAAGGCAAACGAGTAATTTCCTGAATTGCGATAACTATGATGGACGATTCTGTCGATCAAATGATCATTTACAATTAACCGTCAAGTTAATAGATTAATTTTTTTCCAAAAGATTTAAATAATGTTGTTATCCAAAAACGACCCATCGCCTTTTAAGGTTTATAACGAAACGTGCGAGACCCCGGTACTATTGGTCTGCGATCATGCCGGCAATGAAATTCCTGAGAACCTAAAATTACTTGGCTTGCCTCGTGAGGTGCTTGAGACTCACATTGCAATCGACCTAGGGTGTCGGGATCTCGCAATCGCGCTTTCCGATTTGATGAAGTCTACGCTAATAATAGCGAGTTATTCACGATTGACGATTGATTTGAATCGGTCACCGTATGATGAAACGCTGATTACGCCAATTAGTGATGGTATCGAGATCCCGGGAAACCAAAACCTGTCGACGATTGATCAGAAGAGTCGAGTCGAGGAAATCTTTGATCCCTATCATGCCGCTATTGACAGAGAGATCAAGCGATTGCAGGGTCGCCAGAGTCGAGTCGGTGTTATTTCGATGCATAGTTTTACACCGTCAATGGGTGGCCGAAGTCGGCCCTGGGAGATAGGGATTCTGTGGGCCAAGGATGACCGTATTAGTCGACCCTTAATCAATAGTCTTCGGTCTGAGATCGACCTTTGTATAGGCGATAACGAACCTTATGACGCGCGTGAAAATTATGGGTATACGGTGGAATCCCATGGCGAAAAAGCAGAAATCCCTGGCGTGTTGATTGAGGTCCGGCAAGATCTAATCGATTCGGATTTGGGTGTTAAAAAATGGGCGGATAAAATTTTTCAGCATCTCAACCCGATCTTGCTTGATCTTGCTCTATCGATCGATTGACCCAGATAACGCAAGTTTTTGCGGCATTTTTGACTAGGGAGGTGTAATTCCCGATCGCAGTCCGACGCCCTGGCAGTCCAGATCGAATTGCTCGAGGGACTGTAAAAAATAACGCTTACTTTTTGGCATCGGTACTCGGACGCCGGCCATATATGAAATAAGATCAGCGCCCTCACCAAGCAAGCGCGCACCTTTCTGGAGTTGTAGCCGAGCAAGTGCACTCAGTCCTTGCTGCGGCTCGGGCTCAAAAGCCTTTATTTTTTCTTTTAACGTCACAAATTCCGGCCAGTTTTTAAAAAAATCGGGATCACTCTTCATCAGTTCAGTTTCGACGCGGGCTGCTCGTGCAAAGTCGCGAACGGTGCCTCCTGTTGCTTGAAAGCAGGGTACAGACTCAAACGTGTCCACTATTCTTTGGGCAACATCGTCGATTGCTCGCATTGTTTGAGAAATTTTGACATATCGACTGTCATAGTAATTCGCGATTGAGTGCGTAAAGACTTTAAACGGCTCTCCCCAGAGTTCATCAACCCCTTCATGACCGCTGGGATGACGCACTTGTTTCCCCAGTTCAAGTGCTTCTTCAAAACAGGCACTGCATTCGAGCATCAGATTGTTATCCTGATTGACCGCAATCCCTTTACTCTCAAGATCAACAATGCTTGTAAAAATATCAGTTGCGCGATTAAAAAGCGCGCCTGCAAGCATCGCAGCATTTACTCTTTTTTTGGCTGGATCCTGTTCAGAAATGAAACTCAATCTCGCAGACTCAACTTTATGCCCAGGTGTATTTATTCCCGGTTCGGTATGATGAAAAGTGCGCCGCGTCAGCATAACAAGAAGATCACGCTTGGCAGACAACGTCTCGAGCGGCGGTGCGTAATAGCGAATCCAGTACCCGTCATAGAAAATATGCGGTCGATCGTTAATATTTTTCCGCGAACCGTTTTTGATGCTTGTGCTCATAGGATGAAGGTTGGGGTCTATTGCGGACCGCGCGCCGAATTGTACGCTCCCACAACAGTGTAGGAAACCCATTAGTCGAAATTAGTAAATCGCAGGCCGCCCCGAGGCAACCGCCGTAACGCGGGCTTCAAAAAACACCGTAGATTCAGAGTCCGGATCATCGACTTCATCCAGGTCATGGTGGGAGATGACGCGAATTTCAGAAGCGCCCGCGCGCTGCGCTCGTTCGTTCGCGATTTGATGGGCGGCACGTTCGGCTACGTCCAACGCTTTTGACAAGCGCGGATAGTCTTCTGGACCCTCAGGAAGGAAGACGCGAAATACTCCCTGACTCGGTTGGGTAATCGTGATTTGCGCCCGCTGCACAACACTACTGGCGACTGCGCCAATCGCGTTGGCCACAGATCCGTGACTTGGCAACGCGAGCTGGATATCAAATTTTTCTGCTACCGCGGGATAGTAAAGATTGGCGGGCGCACCGACTGCGACGAGCGTCCGCTGTGTGTCTACTTTTAGCGAGAACAAGCCGCTATCAATATTACTTGTGCCTGTGATCCAGTCACTAAAGATTTGCGCGGTCCGATTACGGTCTTTCTCGTCTGTCGCATTCGGGTCTGTCGCCAGGCAGGCCGAGACCAGAGTCGAACAAATTGCTTTGATCACATGCGCTTCAATGGCCTCGCTAGGACCAACCGGGTCGTCTTCGGTAAATTGACCCCACCCATAGATCTGACGCATTTGCTTAGCCCAAATGACTGCCGATATTTTGGAAGCTTGGGTTGACCAGTGATTACTTTTTCCCAGTACGTGAGCCGCATCGGTGGGCGTAAAGCCGCTGTAAATGGCGATTCCATCTCGAACGAGTCTTGCGGCGGCTCTGGCGAGGCCTCTGTCTGAATTCGCAAGCGCTTCTAGATCCACCGGACCTTCTGTAAGTCGCTGCCAGACTTCTTTTTCGTCTTCTGTAAATCTGAGACGTTGACTGGATTCGGCGAACAGTGGAACAGCAAATCTAATACTTCTGGGGCTGACTGGTGCATGCTCTCGAATCTGGAGCAACTTCAGGATATCCGGATAATGATGGGCCAGAAGACTCATGGGAACGACGCGGCGAGGTCCGATTGCGAGGCCGACACCCCCTTGAAAACGGGCTTCACTATCGCCTCCAAGCCCAATTGAGAACACGCGTACGGCTTCAACCATGGGTCGCCAGTCCCCAATAACGGTCGCCTCAGCGCTTATGACGGGGCGACCGTCCGTCACGATCGCGATATCGGTCGTGGTGCCCCCCATGTCAGCGATGATTGCGTTGTCATGACGACTTATTTGTGCGGCGCCCATCACACTCGCCGCTGGTCCTGAGAGAATGGTTTCTACCGGTCGTTGAAGGGCGGCGGAGGCGCTTATTAATGAGCCATCTCCCTTAACCATCATTAACGGCGCGCGAATTTGGCGACTCTCAAGAATAGATTCGATTGCACGAATTAATTCATCGATATAGGGAATAAGGGAAGCGTTAAAAGCAACGGTCAGCGCTCTTCTTGGCGCATCAAGTCTCGATGCAAGTTCATGTCCGCATGTCACGGGTTTGTTGCTTACTGATCGTACGAGCGCCTGCAGCGCGAGTTCGTGCTCGGGATTTCGAACCGCAAACATGCTGGAGATTCCGAACGCTGCAACATCATCCTGCCGAGCCTCGACAATTTTACGAGCCGCTTCCAAGTCAAGAGGAGACTGTTCAACACCGCTCGCATTGTGCCCACCCGTCAAAATCTCGCAGTAACCTCCTCGGACAATTTTCTCGAGTTGAGCTCGATTAACTTGATGTGTGTTGTAACCCGCAAGCAGTAGGCAGACCGGTGTTCCCCGACCCTCAACCACCGCGTTAGTTGCTAAGGTTGTTGATAAGGAAACAAGCGAGACATGATCTAACTTTTCGGCCGGAAGCTGATTAAGTGCGTTGTTGATGCCGTGACTCAGTGAGTGGTGCGTGGTCAAGGATTTGCCCGTACAGACAACACTGCCGCTCTCGGCTAAAAGCACCGCATCGGTATAGGTGCCACCGGTATCAATACCTAGACGTAAGGTGCTCATGGTCGAAAGCCGATTAATTAACGGTAAAAATCACGGTTTCTGGATCAGATCTCTTATCTCAGCCCCCGTACTGGTAAAAACCACGGCCGGTTTTACGACCGAGATATCCCGCATCGACCATTTGTTTCAGAAGAGGGCAGGGGCGGAACTTCGAGTCTCCGAATTCCTCATGAAGCACATTCATCACCCAAAGACAGACGTCCAATCCAATCATGTCTGCCAGCGCAAGCGGGCCCATGGGATGAGCGGCTCCCAGTTTCATTGCAGCATCGATGTCTTCGGCTTGAGCAAGACCTTCGTAAAGAATAAATACCGCTTCATTAATCATGGGGACAAGCATCCGGTTCACAACAAAGCCGGGACTATCTTTTACACTGACGGCGGTTTTACCCAGGCTGTTGGCAAGCGCCTCAATCGCGTTATAAGTTTGATCCGAGGTCTGGAGCGCTCGGATGACTTCTACGAGTGCCATGAGCGGAACTGGGTTGAAAAAATGCATACCGATGACTCGGTCCGCTCGACCGCTGGCTGCTGCTATTCGGGTGAGTGACAGCGATGAGGTATTTGTTGCGAGAATAGTGGAATCTGGACAGATTTCATTAAGTTGATTAAAAACCCCAAGTTTTATTTCGATATTCTCGCTGGCAGCTTCGATGACAAGATCTCGGTCCGCCATTGCATTGATATCGGTTGTTGTTTTTAGGCGAGCGAGTGCAGCCTCATAATCCGCTGTACTAATTTTTTCTTTCGCAACGAGTCGATCAAGGCTTTTTTGGATCGTCTTCATCCCGTTATCAAGTGGACCCTGCGCAATATCTTGCATGACGACGTCAAAGCCGCATAGTGCGCAGGTTTGAGCAATACCGTTCCCCATTGTTCCAGCGCCGATTACACCGATATTTTGTAATGTCATTAAAATTAGGCCTCAAATAGGTTGTTACAATCAAAGAGCCGCAAGGCTACCCGAAAACCGTTTATGATGAAATAGGCATTTTCGAAAGAATTTCGATCTCATTTGCGACCCGGAGGGATTAATAGAACGTTATGGAAAGCATCTCCTTAATTCAACATTTGGTTGGATACAACACGGTGTCGAGAGATAGTAATCTGCCATTAATTGATTTTGTTCAAAATTACCTTTTGGATTTCGGCGTGGACTCCCGTCGCGTGTTGAGTCAGGATGGGAAAAAATCGAATTTGATTGCGACCGTTGGGCCTCAGGACGAGGGCGGTGTGGTACTTTCAGGACATACGGACGTTGTGCCCGTCGATGGTCAAGAGTGGTCCTCGGATCCGTTCGTCATCCGCAGGGATAACGGCCGGCTTTACGGGCGTGGCAGTTGTGATATGAAAGGATTTATTGGGATAGCGCTGTCAAAGTTGCCCGAAATGAAATCGCTAAGGAAACCGATTCATTTTGCCTTGTCCTACGATGAAGAGGTCGGCTGCTTAGGCGCTCCTGATATGATCGATGTGATAAATCAAGAATTGCCTGTTCCGTTGGGCGTGATCGTCGGTGAGCCAACGAGTATGCGCGCGGTGACAGGGCATAAAGGCATAGTTGCCCTTCGCACAACGGTAAAGGGATTCGAAGCACATTCAAGTCAAACTCACCGGGGTGTAAGCGCGGTGATGACCGCTGCCCGACTCGTGAACCATCTCGATGAAGTCGCGAATCGTCTGGCGGATGAAACGCCGCGGAATAATGGTTTTGAGCCTCATGCCACTTCGGTCCATGTGGGCGTCATCAATGGGGGAACCGCGTTGAATATTATTTCTGGACAATGCCAGTTCACATGGGATATCCGTAATATTCCGGGAGATGATCCTCAACGGTTGATTGAGAATTTTGAGAAATTCTGTGCTGACGAGATATTGCCGACAATGCGGGCGCGTCATAGTGCGTGCAGCATTGACACCCGTATTCTGGCGCGCTGTCCCGCTTTCGAAGATGCTTCAAATCCTATTTTGAGTTTGGTGCAGGGATTGACCGGTAATCTAGAAACAAGCAAGGTTGCTTATACAGCAGAGGCCGGTCAGTATCAGGGCGCTGGCTTTCCAACCGTGTTGTGTGGGCCGGGTTCAATTGATCAGGCGCACCAGCCGGATGAGTATCTTGAGTCTTCAGAGGTAGAGAACGGAGAGCGTTTTATCGACTCGTTGATCGCCCATCTTTCCGCTAATAGATAGTCAAATTTTTTAACTCGCACTTTTGTGCGCGAAGTAATTATCCAGAAATTCTTCAAAGTCGACCACGTCGCTCGTTACCATTTCTTGCGCCTTTTTGATTGACTCGTCTGCACTTTCTTTCAGCGATTGATTCCAGGCTGGATCAATTTCGGCAATCTTAAAATTTTTCTCGTGGTGCTCAGCTTGCGCCTTAGCAAAGTAGAAAAAAGTATTGTCGTGTTTCTTGATTTCTTCAAACGCTCTGGCGGATGGCGTTGCCGATGGATCTTCAAACAGGTTTTTATAATAAGCGAGTGCGTTACCGTATCCGCTATCGTATTGGTCCATTAATTCCGCAATTGGCGTTAATCGCTCCACAAGCCCCAACCCGCACCGGTCAATGGAGCACTGACTGCCGTCCGCAAGCGTAATACGCAGTTCGGGGTCTCGCCCGCGTTCCGCAACCTGATTGCGGGTTTGGCGTAAGCGATTAAATTCTTCCACGTCCATCATAGGGCTGGCTTCAAGCAAGCAGGAGATCATCATGAGGTCCAGAAAGCGGATGCCGTCCTCGCTAATGCCAACCGGCAGGAAAGGATCTAGATCGAGTGATCTGAGTTCGATGTATTCCACGCCACGTGACCGAAGCGCGTGACTCGGTCGTTCGCCTGATTTGGCAATTCGCTTTGGTCGCATTGATGCATAGTATTCGTTCTCAATTTGCAACAACGAGTCGTTAAGCTGGCGATATTCGCCGTCTACTTTAATACCGATTTTTTGATAGGGGAGGTAGGACTCAGTGGTGGCTTTAATCAGGGATTCTGTGTATTCATCTAAACTGTTTAGGCTTAGATGCACGGAATCTTGAGCTTCGCTGCGATAGCCCAGATCGGTCAAGCGTAGACTGGTTGCAAACGGGAGACAGTAACTATGATCGCCCAGCGGCTGAAGGTGGTGCTGGCGGCCTTCAAGGAAGGTGCCGCACACCGCCGGGGATGCCCCAAATAGATAGGGTATCGCCCAGTCTGAACGGTAAAAGTTGCGCATGAGTCCGAGATATTCTTGAGACTTAAAATCACGAAGGGGGATCGTAGATCCTTTTATCTGCCGATAGCATTGCCAAAATGCTTCATCAAGCGAGAAGTTGAAGTGGATGCCCGCAATCGTCTGCATGAGTTTTCCGTAACGATGTCCAAGTCCCTCGCGATAGATGACTTTCATTCGACCCGCATTCGACTGACCGTAGTCGGCAATGGGAATACTCTCTTCACCATGTAAAATGCAGGGCATGCTGTTAACCCAGAGTTTTTCTTCCCCGATATTTCGATAAGTGAATCCGTGAAGATCGGTCAGAAATTGGATAAGATCGGGGATGTTTTTGGTAACGGGCGTAACAAATTCCAGCAATGCTTCCGAGTAGTCCGTGGTGATGTGCGGATGAGTGAGCGCGGCGCCTAAGGCCTGCGGGTGAGGTGTTTGGGCTAAAACTCCATTGTGATCAATCCGGAGACTTTCTTTCTCGAGGCCGCGACGGATCGACTCAGATAAAAGCCCCGGCGTGGAGCGGTCGATCTCGGCCAGTCGCCGCGTTAAGTTTTGTTGCACGTCAGTTTTGTCCTCTAGAAAATGGATTTTGTCAAAAATGAATGTTTTTCAAAGAGATCTGAATATTCAAACTCCGGGTCGCGGCTTTGTTGATGTTACCGGATTTATTGAGAAGCTATTGATTGAATCCAAGGTTGCGGTAGGGTTATGCCATATTTTCTGTATGCATACCAGCGCTTCGCTTACGATTACGGAGAATGCGGATCCTAACGTGCATGTTGACTTGCTTCACTTTATGAAGGAGCTCGTTCCAGATGGCAGCCCTGCTTATACGCATCGTAGTGAGGGCGATGATGATTTGCCTGCACACGTTAGAAGTGTGCTGACTGATTCATCTCTTACGGTACCGATCACTAATGAACGTTTGAATTTGGGCCGTTGGCAGGGCATTTACTTATTAGAGCACCGTTATCAGCCCCACTCGAGAGATATCTGCGTCACCATTACGGGCAAAGATCAGGATGGCGCGAGATCATTAAGGAAATGAATAACTTCGATTATCGATTTTGCGTGGCACCAATGATGGATTGGACTGACCCGCACGAGCGTTATTTTCTAAGACTAATTTCTCGCCGGGCACGCCTTTACACCGAAATGGTAACAACGGGCGCTGTTATTTTTGGAGATCGAAATCGATTTCTTGCCTTTTCTGCAGAAGAACACCCGGTTGCGTTGCAGTTAGGCGGGAGCGATCCCGAGGACATGGCGCTGTGCGCAAAATTGGGAGAAGATGCCGGTTTTGATGAAATTAACATCAACGTGGGATGCCCCTCGGATCGCGTACAGGCCGGTCGCTTTGGCGCTTGCCTGATGCGTGAACCGCGACTGGTTGCCGAATGCATTAATGAAATGCGTGCGCGGGTCAGTATTCCGGTCACTGTGAAGTGTCGAATTGGTGTTGATCGATCTGACTCTTATGAAGAGCTTTGTGAATTCACCCAACAAATGTCTGATGCGGGTTGCGAGGTCATAATTGTGCACGCTCGAAAGGCGTGGTTATCCGGCTTAAGCCCAAAAGAAAATCGCGAAATTCCGCCTTTAAATTACCCGCGGGTTTATGAATTAAAAAGGCAGTTCCCAGAGCTTACCGTTGTTATCAATGGTGGAATCACGACGCTTGATGAAGCCTCCCGCCATCTCTCTCAGGTCGATGGCGTAATGGTGGGGCGTGCGGCTTACCAGAACCCATGGAGTTTGCAGGCAGTTGATGTGCGAATATTTGGCGATTCTTGGACGCCTGTTTCTCGATGGGACGTGCTTGATTCTTACAAGAGTTATATCGGTCGGCAATTAGAGGCTGGCGTTCCGTTAAAACGAATGGCTCGTCATCTGCTTGGACTGTTTCAAGGTCAGCCGGGCGCAAGAGTTTGGAGACGCACTCTGTCGGAATGCGCTTTCCGAAGTGGAGCTGGAATGGATGCGCTTGAAGCGGCGGAAAGAAGCATGGATCCGTTTCGAGAATCACGAATTGAGAGCGACGCAGAACCTATACCTCACATGTTACTCAACGCATGACCCGCACTGTTCGAATGTTGTTTTATACGATTGCATCACTGTTTGTGCTGCTTGTGACATCGACAGGTTGGATTGTTTTCTTTTTTGACCCCTCCAAATTTGAAGAACCCATTGCAAACTTAGTTGAGTCTCGATCGGGTTATCGTTTTAGTTTCGATGGCCCGATGCAAATTGATTTCGATTTCGATAACGGGCTTGTTGCTCGCTTGGCGTTGAGTGAAGTGTCGTTGATCAAGATCGGGGGGGTGACAACCACTCGTGCGCTTGAGATTGACTCTCTCTCGCTAAATTTAAATTGGACTCAAATTAAGGAAATGTTGAGCGGTGAACATATTCAAGGAGCTGGATCCTTCGTTATTTCCCAAATAGATATTCCGACGCTGAGTCAGGAACTTGATGTTGACTGGACAATCTTCAATTCCAATGCTTTTCAACAAGCTTCGGGTCGTGGTGATTTTGAAATTATCAACAATCAAATTGAAGTAAGCGATTTTCAGTTTCAACTAGCGGATACACAGGTTTCAGGAGCAGTTACAATCAAAGACTGGGAAAAGAGGCCATCATCTCAGTTCAACATATTTATTCCCACTCTTGATATTGGCCATTATCTGAGCACTGACCATCAAAGCTTCTTTGATGGTTTTGTTTTGCTTAGTTTGCCCGCGCTCGCGTTTTCAGCGATTGATGTAGAGGGCTTGGTCAGTATCGGTTCGCTGCATTCAGCTGGGATTGTAATGAACGATGTGCGTGTACCGGTTCATTCAAGAGACGGCGAGGTAGTTTCCTCCCCAGTATCTGCGAAACTTTATGGCGGTTCGATATTGATTGATACGCTAATGTCTCGCGAAGATGACCGCGCTTATTTTAGGTCCTACCAGCAGATTACTGACATTCAGATTGGGCAAGCGCTAGCGGATATTGGATTAACCGAAATGGTTGAAGCGCGGGCGGATTTAAAATTGGCGCTCGCTTTTTCACCACAAGATTTGAGTGACGGAGTGACGGGTGCGCACGGGGTCATCTTGTTGGCTGGGACCAACGGCAAGTTAAAAGGTTTCGATCTCCAGAAGTTAATTGAACAGTTAACCGAAGGCAGTGTTGTAGATGCCTCAATATGGCTTGGGGATGGGTTGACAACGCCGGTTGGAGATTTTTCAGTTTCGGTAAAAGTGGCGAACGGCCGGGCAACAAGCGAGGATTTAGCTGTTGATATAGCGGATCTTGAGGCGCGTGGTGCAGGACAGTATCGACTTCAATCAGAGCGATTGAATTACCGATTGTTATTATCACTTGAAGGATCAGATGTTGCCAAGATGTTGCCTGCGCCGTTGAATTCTGGTCTTATGGTACTGCCCCTTCAAATTTCCGGAAACCGAGAGAAGCCCGATGTTTCGATTGATATGCCCGCGTTTTTTCAGATACAAATGAATCATTTGTTGGGCGGAAGCTCCCCAATTAAAAAGCGGGCAGTTGATCCGGAGTCCGTATCAAAACTCCGAGCAACTCAAGTGGAAGTCAATGAAGGCATTAATGCTTTCGTGACGAATGGATTGTTGGAAGTTGAGGTCAAAGCGGAGTGAGACTTTTAAGATTTGGGAAAAAAGGAGAGGAAAGGCCAGGCCTGCTCGACCCCGATGGGAAGATTCGGGATCTTGGCGGTGTGATCGATGACTTGGGTCCTGGGACCGTTGACCCTAAAACAATCGACTTTCTCAAGGCATTGGACCCTGGGTCTTTGCCTCTGGTCGATGAAGGCGTGCGCATAGGAAGTTGCATAAGTCATCCTGGGAAATTTGTTTGCATCGGCCTTAACTATCACGATCATGCTGAGGAAACGGGTATCCCGCCGCCTAGTGAGCCTGTTGTATTCATGAAAGCGGTGAGTTCGATTGGCGGGCCCCATGACGACATCTCTTTGATCAGGGGGTCTACAAAAAGCGATTGGGAAGTTGAACTAGGCATTGTGATAGGCGGTTACGCGAAATATATATCGATTGACGAGGCCGAAGCGTTTGTCGCAGGTTTCTGCCTGATAAATGATTTGTCAGAACGAGAGTGGCAACTCGAACGGGGAGGTAATTGGTCAAAGGGCAAATCTGGAGATGGGTACGGTCCTGTCGGTCCATGGCTGGTCACAAAAGAGGACGTTATTGATCCCCAGAATCTCGAGATGTGGTTGGATGTAAATGGGGAGCGAATGCAACGGGGAACGACTGCAGACATGATTTTTCCAGTTACCGAGATTGTGGCCTATCTCAGTCATTGCATGAGCCTTAATCCAGGCGATATCATTGCGACGGGAACCCCGGCGGGTGTCGGCCTAGGGCGGAGCCCGCCACGATTTCTTTGCGATAATGACGAGCTTCGATTGGGGATTACAGGCCTCGGCGAGCAGTCTTATCGGATTCTTAAAGATGATATTTAAAAAGATCAGATTAGTTTCTGGATCTTTTCAAGGTGTGTTGAGTAACGGCAACTCGATAACCTGCTTTTTACTGATGTCGTATATGGAGAAATTTCATGAGTGAAAAACTAAACAAGGTGAGTTCCCGAATTACACAGCCTCGCTCCCAGGGCGCGTCGCAGGCAATGCTTTACGGTACCGGTATGACGCGAGAAGACATGGATAAAGCGCAGGTTGGAATCGCGAGCATGTGGTGGGAAGGGAATACTTGCAATATGCATTTGAATGATCTTGCTGAGCGAATTGGGGAGGGGGTCACAGAGGCGGGTCTTGTGAGTATGCGGTTCAACACGATTGGCGTGAGCGACGGGATCTCAATGGGCACCTCTGGAATGCGTTATTCGCTTCAGTCTCGTGATTTGATTGCAGACTCCATTGAGACAGTGATGGGTGGACAGTGGTACGACGCGCTTGTGACTGTGCCGGGGTGTGATAAAAATATGCCGGGCTGCCTAATGGCGATGGGTCGAGTCAACCGACCGGCGCTGATGGTTTATGGGGGAACGATCAAGCCGGGACATGCAAATAATCAAGTGGTTGATATTGTCTCTGCGTTCCAGAGTTATGGGCAATATCTTGCTCAGTCAATTGATGACGATGAACGCCAGGAGATTGTGAATCAGGCTTGTCCCGGGGCGGGTGCGTGTGGCGGCATGTACACTGCCAATACCATGGCGAGCGCGATTGAAGCGATGGGTATGTCGTTACCCTTTAGTTCGTCAACCCCGGCGGTGACCCCAGAAAAGCTCGAGGAGTGTTTTCAAGTGGGAGGTGCCGTTCGTAATTTGCTCGAACTTGACCTACGACCTCGCGATATTATGACTCGAGACGCATTTGAAAATGCGATGGTGATGGTTTCGGCTCTCGGGGGCTCTACAAATGCGGTACTTCATTTGATCGCAATGGCGCGATCAGTGGACGTTTCCCTGGGAATTGATGACTTTCAATCTGTCAGTGATCGCATTCCGTTCCTTGCAGATCTTAAGCCGAGTGGCCTCTATGTGATGGAGGACCTGCATACCGTCGGTGGGATTCCAGCAGTCATGCGCTTTTTAATAAAAGAAGGCCTGATGTCAGGCGATTGCATGACGGTGACGGGTAAGACCATCGCAGAAAATCTAGAGAAAATTCCCGATTTAAGCGAGGGTCAGAAAGTGATTCATTCGCTAGCGAATCCTATCAAGGAAACAGGCCATATTCGAATCCTAAAGGGTAATCTTGCGCCCGGTGGCTCAGTTGCAAAAATTACCGGAAAAGAGGGTCGACAATTTACTGGACCGGCACGGATTTTTGATGATGAGGAGACGATGTTGGCATCACTTGAAGATGGCGAAATCAAAAAAGGTGACGTCATTGTGATCCGTTATTCGGGTCCCAAGGGTGGTCCGGGAATGCCGGAAATGTTAACCCCCACTTCTGCGATTATGGGTGCAGGGTTAGGCGCAGACGTGGCACTGATTACCGATGGTCGATTTTCAGGAGGCTCTCATGGCTTTATCATCGGTCACGTGGTTCCAGAGGCGCAAGAGGGCGGACCGATCGGCCTAATTAAAAATGGCGATGTCATTCGACTTGACGCTGATGCCAACACGATTGATGTTGAACTTTCCGAAGAGGAGATGGCGGAGAGACGATCCAATTGGACAATGCCACCGTATAAATCAGATCGCGGGACACTTTTCAAATACATCAAGAATGTCAAAACAGCGAGCGACGGCTGCGTGACTGATGAATAAAGGGGCGTGTCAGGCCATCGATTGAGTGGCTTTATGGGCTACTCAGCGCTAATTCTGAGGGCGGCACTAGTTGCAATGGGGGCAAGCGCGATTGCCCCCATTGCTATTGCGCCTAACATGTAGAGATGTCCGGCAGTAGGAAGTCCAGATTGGGCCGCTGAAGCAGCGCCGGCACCAAAAATTAGAATCGGAATGTACAACGGTAAAACCAGCAAGGTCACGAGCAGTCCAGCGCGACGAATACTGATGGTTAATGCAGAGCCGATGGCGCCGACCAAACTCAGGGTAGGAGTGCCGAGCAAGAGCGAACCCATAAGGACGATCAGCGTCGGCGTATCGAGACCGAGTAGCACGCCTAACAGCGGTGTGACGATGATTAGGGGCAGGCCTGTCACGCACCAGTGAACCAGAATTTTTCCAAGGATCAGAACGCTCAGAGGATGTTCGCTCAAAATTAATTGCTCAAGAGAGCCGTCATCAAAATCAGAGCGAAATAGATTATCGAGCGCGAGCAGTGTGGCGAGTAGTGCGCCCACCCAAACAATGCCGGGCCCGATTGCAGCAAGTTGATCTGGGTTTGAGCCAACACCGAAAGGAAAAACTGAAACAACGATTACGAAGAACACAACGGGTTGCGCAATTTCACTCGGTTGGCGAATGGCGAGGCGAGTGTCTCGTTTTATGACTGCTCGAAATGCACTGATCAGGTTGGGCATGTTGCACCCTGAATTTCAAATTCCACCACGGCATGGCGTTCGAGCGTAATGGGCTGATGACTTGTTAGGACGACAAGTCCGCCGCGGTCGAGGTGAGCATCAATGGTTTGACAAACGCTTTGTATGCCGCTGCTATCGAGCGCTGTTAATGGTTCATCGAGAATCCAGATCAATGCACCATTGATTTGAAAGCGGGCAATCGCTGCTCTACGACGTTGTCCAGCAGAAAGATAACGACAGGCAATATGGGCCTGGTCCTTAAGGCCAACCTGAATGAGGGCATCGGCTGACGATGTTCGGGAGGCGCCATATAGGGAAGACCAGAACTCGAGGTTCTCGGCTGGCGTGAGGTCAAGTTTTAAGCCGATACTATGCCCAAGATAAGCGAGTAATGATCGAAACTTGTCTGGATGCCGTTGAATAGGTTCTCCGTTCCAAAACACGGCGCCTTCTTCGGGAGGACTGAGTCCTGCCAAAATTTTAAGGAGACTGGTTTTTCCACTCCCGTTTGCGCCCGATACCTGATAAATCTGCCCGGGATGGATGCTTAGATCCAGATGATCAAACAGGACCTGATCGCCCTTGACGCAGGTGAGAGAGGCAGCCTGTAACATGATTAACCTGACGTGGATAATGCCTTGATCGTGTCTTAGCGCGTAATTATGAGGCTAAATTGAAAAGCATGCCGAATTTCCAATCGAAATCGGTATTCCTCGTCGGCGAATATCATAAAAACCTGATTCTGTGCAGGGAGATTCATCAAGGCAGAATCTCTCCCCCGACTCCAATCAGATCATCTAAAAAGGCTATCAAAAAATACGCTTTGTACCGGTACAATGCGGTTTGGTTAACTGCGGTAGATTTGTTGCATGAAGAAATCAGGTGGAAAGCGCGCTCGTCCAAGAGCGGCAGGTAAGGGGCATGCCATTGATCCCGAGGCAAGGTCCGAGGTAAGCGCGCTCATTAATGGGCTTGATCTTACGCGGGATAATCTAATTGAGTGTTTGCATTGCATTCAGGATGCGCACAAGCATCTTTCAGATCGTCATCTAGTCGCATTAGCAGATATCCTTAAGCTGGCGCCGACCGAGGTGTTTGAGGTCGCTACTTTTTATCATCACTTTGATGTTGTTCGAGATAAAGAAGTGCCACCCCCCAGTTTGACCGTTAGGGTTTGCGACTCGGTGAGTTGCAGCATGGCAGGAGCCGAGGGACTTATTGAAGACCTCGAGAGTCGATTAGGTGCTGATGTGCGCGTGCAGCGTGTGCCCTGCGTGGGTCGATGTGAACAGGCGCCGGTCGCGGTCGTTGGACAAAAACCCATTGGCAACGCTGATGTTGATGTTGTTTTGTCCGCAGTTGAACAACGAGACATTGGTCCAGCGACACCGACAACGTGGATTCGGCTTGAGGAGTACCGAGCCGCTGGCGGTTACCAGACGGCCAGTCGAGTCTATGATGATTTGGCGTTCGCTGAAGGCATCGTTGATGCGCTCGAGTCATCAGGGCTGCGGGGCTTAGGCGGAGCGGGCTTTCCGGCCGGCCGGAAATGGCGAATCCTGAAGGAGCAGCCTTCCCCTCGTCTAATGGCAGTTAACATCGATGAGGGCGAGCCAGGAACCTTTAAGGATCGTTATTATCTCGAGAGCGATCCGCACCGCTTTTTAGAGGGCGTGTTAATCGCGGCGCAAGTAGTGGGTATCGATCGCTGTTACCTTTACGTTCGGGACGAATATCCTGGCGTGATCGAAATTTTGCACATGGCAATAGCGGAACTTCGAAGTGACTGGGCCAACATCC
>Ga0209631_10001109_pt1 | contig 35608 bp, 43 predicted proteins | sample COG_08_FD_184752 | JGI IMG/M metagenome (GOLD analysis project Ga0209631, IMG submission 184752) | Pelagic Microbial community sample from North Sea - COGITO 998_met_08 (SPAdes) (version 2) | ecosystem: Environmental > Aquatic > Marine > Neritic zone/Coastal water | place: Helgoland, sampling... | reverse complement strand
AAAAAAGAAAAAACATGCGATTATTCATGAAAATTATTGATTTAAAATTAAACGGTTTAAAAATTAGGTACTTATCGGGCGGAGTTAAATCTGCATTCGTTAACTTAATTTTGCAGTTTTTGGATGCGAAAGGGCCTTATAATGCCGTGGAAAACCACGGGCCTGCGTTGTTGGGTGAAGGTAAAAGTTTTTCGGCTGAGGCTCAAAAAGATGTTTTCGATTCTTACGCGCAATTTATATTACAGTTTTTTACTGAAGAAAATCAGATGAAAGAAGCATTTTCAATTCACCGCTCAGTCCAGATGGGAGAACATTGGTTGACTCATCGGGCGTACAAGGATTTGCAACGTCGGAGAAAGATGTTGGAAGCTATGTACGTTAAGTCACAAGTGCCTTTTCCAGGGTTGTTGCCTCTTTCTCTTTTAGAGAAAGATGGGCATTGTGATTCTGATAGACCACTCAAAGGGGGTGGTGTTCAAAAGATCAGAGTTTGGAAAACCGCTCGGGAGATCGAACACTCGGGCTATAGGGCTTTTATGTTTTATTTAGAAAAAGAAATTGCGGCTGTGTCATCTAAAACTGGCACAGACTATCGTTTTAAGGATTGTACCGTCCGGTATACGTCCTTCGCTGCCATAGGGCTAGATGCCCTTTATGATTCTGGTCCCTTTGACCATCCTTCGGGATACTTTTTTCCAAATGACTTTTTCTTGGTAAAAAGAACGGTGGCTGTTGGGAATAAACGCTCTTTTGTGGCTTATAGAGAAAGCCTCAGTCTTGGTCGGTTCGACGTTAGCGAGCGTGTGAATTCATACGCTTTTAATGTGCATGGTGCGGACTTGGAAGCATCCTTAGAAGAACTGGAAACAGTTTATATTTTGCTGGTCAAGCACCTACACGCGGAGTTTGGGAGGGGGCGGTCCGCAGAGTTTTTGGCGTTGCGGAGCTTTTTCTTGAAATATCAAGAAGTTTCCGGGCTACGCACGAACGGGTTAATGGCTCTAAGCCTATTGTTATTATTTGATCTGGGATTTACGCTGGATCTACCGGTTTTTAAAGATAAATGGGTTTCGACTAAAGACAGTGTCTTTGAAGGCGGTCATCCGCGAAACTTACCCGTTTATTTCATGAAAGTGAGGGCAAGGTCAGCCATTTCGGGGCTCTTACTTTTCAAAGATATTAAAAAAGATGTCGTTTTTGAATTGAAGTTCCATAGCGTAGACCTTCTGGTTCTGTTAAACCAAGAGCCAGAGTTGAAGTCTTTTCTTTATAACACTCTTTTTAAGTGCTGTCATGCAGCAGTGGCTAGTTTTTGTAAACACCCTAAGCTATTACCTTTTTTGCCTAGAAAGGTGTTCAAATAATTGAATTTTTAATGCAACATTTAATTTTTTTAAATGCAGGTGTAGGTCGCGTTATAATTAAGGTTCGATTCCTTAGTACCTGTAGCTACGACGCGCGTAGTTTTTTATTTGCTTTTTTACATTTCATAAAAGTTGTTTACGATTTTTAGATGCCACAGCTCGATTTAATGCATTTTTTCACTCAATTTTTTTGGTTTTCTTTTGGTTTTACTTTTTTATATGCTTATATTTTACATAATGTTATGCCGTTAATTGCGTACAATCTAAAATTTCGACAAAAAAAATTGTCACGTTTAGCTCTCGAAATTAATGAAGGAAAAGAAGGTGTTTTGCATTTGTTTAAGGTATATGATTCTTTAGTCGGTCGAGCTTTTTCTTTTTGGAAAATTAACTTCGTACAATTAGGTTCAGAAGGTTCTACGTGGGTATTGGTAAATAATAAGAAATTAAATAATGCAATTTTTCGTGAAGCAAATCGTGGCTTGGTTCAGCATTTGATTGAAGGCGAAGCTTTCACAGATTAGCAACTTTCGGAATTTTTTTACAGTAAAAAATTATGGTATATTCGTATTTAAACTTGTTTTTGTTTGTTATCATTTTGTTGTCAAAAGAAGTCATTGTTTTTAACGAAGAAATTCTAGTTTTGTTTGCTTTTGGACTTTTTGTTTATCTAGTTAGCGCTTACGGAGGTGTCATGCTTGCAGAGGAGTTGGATACTCGAGGATTGAAAATTAAAGAAGAATTGGATCTTTTTAAAGGTTTGCAACAAAAAACCTTGCAGTACTTAATCAATTATCATTCTAAACAAAGACAATTAACGAGTGAGTTACAGAATATTTTGAGGGTTTCAAAGGAGGAACTTGTTACTTTTGAGTTATATCACACTGAGGCATTAATAAACACAACACTTACGAGTTTGGATGAACGGTTAAAAAGAATCGTTATTGTTGAGACTAGTCGTACTGCTGCAAAAAAAACTGGGATGTTTGTTTTTTTGGAAACCAAACGAAAAAGTATAAAAACCATTTTTAATAATTTCAAAGTTTAAAAAAAGTTTCTTCGTCAAGAATCTATCATCGGTGTTATTTTTATATAGTTATCTATTGAGTATGTGGAAAGATTTTTATTATTTCTTGGTGCATTCATACTTTATTTTTATTAGAAACTGTAAAAAAAGAATTAATAATTAAATTTTTATGAAATATCATTTTGATAGTCGGATACAAACACTTTTTTTAACTGAACTTTTTCGAGGTATGTTTATTACGTTGCAATATTTTTTTCGTCGAAAGGTTACTTTAAATTATCCCTTTGAGAAGGGGTCGTTAGGTCCAAGATTTCGGGGTGAGCATGTTTTACGTCGGTATACGTCAGGCGAAGAAAGATGTATTGCGTGTAAATTATGCGAAGCTATTTGTCCCGCGCAAGCAATTACTATTGAAGCAGAGCCAAGGCTCGATGGTAGTAGACGAACTACTCGATATGATATCGATATGACAAAATGTATATTTTGCGGGTTTTGTCAGGAAGCTTGCCCGGTTGATGCTATTGTTGAAGGTCCAAATTTTGAGTATGCAACGGAAAAACATGAGGAATTGATTTATAATAAAGAAAAATTATTAAGAAATGGTGATCGTTGGGAATCTGAAATTCGAGAAAGTTTGTTTGCTGAATCATTCTATAGATAATTAAAAGTTATGGAGTTTAATTTGTTTCTTATTTTTTCTTCTTTGGCTTTACTTTCTGCTGTGTTTGTTGTAACTGCAAAAAACCCCATTCATTCCATCCTTTTTTTGGTTTTTGTATTTTTCAATATTTCTGGTTTATTGATTATGTTGGGGGTTGAGTTTTTAGCGATGTTGTTATTAGTTGTTTACGTAGGAGCGGTCTCAGTTTTGTTCTTGTTTGTAATCATGATGTTGAATGTAAAGATTGCGCAAGCTTATGAAAATTTATTAAGATACATTCCTATTGGTTTTTTTTTAAGTTTGAGTTTTTTGTTTGAATGTTATCTTATTGTTGACAGCGGATTAGTTTCTTCTGATATGGAAGGTTTTCAATTTTTAAATAATTCTGTTGATTGGGTAAGTTTGGTTATTGCAAACACTAACACGGTTGTAATCGGAACAATTTTATACACTTATTATTCGTTTTTTTTCATTCTTTGCGGTTTTATTTTGTTGATTTCGATGGTGGGGGCAATTACATTGACTTTGTCTAGGCGTGGTGACGTGCGGAGACAAGAAATTTATAAGCAGTTGCAAGTAAGCTTTAAAAATTCCATAAAATTCATAAAAAGGTAACACTCTATGTTAAAGTTTATCATTGTATTAAATCTTGTTTTAAAGACGTTAGCCATTTTAATTCCTTTACTGGTTGCTGTGGCTTATTTGACGTTGCTTGAACGAAAAGTAATGGCTTCTATGCAACAACGGAGAGGACCAAATGTTGTTGGTTTTTTTGGATTATTACAGCCTTTTGCGGACGGTTTAAAGCTGTTGGTTAAGGAAACAGTTATACCAAGTAGTGCAAACACTGTTATTTTTATTTTGGCTCCTATTCTTACATTTATTTTAAGCCTAGTCACTTGGGCCGTTATACCTTTTGATCAAAATGCGGTTTTTGTTGATCTAAATGTGGGTGTTTTATTTGTATTTGCGATTTCTTCTTTGGGAGTTTATGGGATTATAACTGCTGGTTGGTCGAGTAATTCAAAATATGCCTTTTTGGGCGCATTACGTTCAGCAGCTCAGATGGTATCTTATGAAGTTTCAATGGGTTTATTGATCGTGTGTGTACTTTTGTGTGCAGGATCGCTAAATTTGACTGATGTTGTTTCTGCTCAAAAAGATATCTATTATTTTATACCCTTGTTTCCTTTGTGTTTGATGTTTTTTATATCCGCTTTAGCTGAGACGAACCGTGCTCCTTTTGATTTACCTGAAGCTGAAGCTGAATTAGTTTCAGGTTATAGCACTGAGTACGCGGCTATGGGGTTCGCTCTTTTTTTTTTGGGAGAATATGCTAATATGATTTTAATGTGTAGTATGGTTAACATCTTTTTTTTGGGAGGGTGGTTAGCGCCTTTTAATCTTTTACCTTTTAATTTAGTACCTGGGGTCGTTTGGTTTGGCTTTAAAACGACTTTCTTACTTTTTATTTTTGTATGGGTTCGGGCTGCTTTTCCGAGATATAGGTACGATCAACTTATGAGACTCGGTTGGAAAATCTTTTTGCCTTTTTCTTTTGCGTGGGTTTTATTCGTTTCAGGTATTATGATTGGTTTTGACTGGCTTAGCTAAACAGATTATGATAAAAAGAATTCGACCCGTATCGCCTCATTTAGTTATTTACAAACCTCAATTTACTTCGGTTTTTTCCATTTTTCATAGAATAAGTGGATCTGCTTTGGTTTTATTTTCTGTTACAAGTGTAGTAATCACATACTTAAAATTTTTTTTCCGGAATCTTTTTGATTTTCAGGATTTAGTTTTTTGTTCATTTGATTTTATTTGTTTTTTTATGTTAAGCAGTGGTTATTTTCTAATCTTCCTTTTTTGTTTTCACTTCATTAACGGGTTTCGGCATATGTTATGGGATATGGGTCTCGGTCTAAATCTAAAGCATTTAATTGTTACAGGATTTTTTGTTTTTTTTCTTGCTGGTTTTTTAACGATTTTTGTTACTTTCATTTAAATTATTTTGTACCCATGACAGAAGCGTTCTTACAATTTGCGTTCTTAAAAAATTCTAAGGGAATTCAGCATTGGTTCGTTCAAAGAATATCAGCATTAAGTTTTTTTGCTTTGTTTTTAATTGTTTATGTCACAAACAGTCTCGTTTTAGGAAGTTTTAGTATCTTTTTTTTAGTTTGGCATATAAGCTATGGTCTAGAAACATTTATTGTAGACTATATGCATGATTCTTTGGCGCATACTTATACAGAAGCGGTTTTGGATATTTTGATAGTTTGCTTAGTAAAAGCGATTTTTTTGTTTTATGTTTATATTTAACTAAAGTAATATGTTTATCGATCAAACGAAGTATTTGATGGTAGCGATGATCTTGTTTTTAATTGGCTTAAGTGGGATTTTTTTGAATAGAAAAAACATACTTCTTTTGCTAATGTCTATTGAGCTCATGCTTTTAGCCATCAATTTTAATTTTATAGTGTTTTCGGTTTTTTTAGATGACGTTTTAGGTCAGCTCTTTGCACTTTTGGTCTTAACTGTTGCAGCTGCGGAATCAGCTATTGGGTTAGCTATCTTAGTAGTGTATTATCGTATCCGGGGAACTATAGCAATTGAATTTATTAATTTGATGAGAGGTTAAAAGAATACTATGTTTTTAATTTTAGTTTTTGCTCCTTTGATTGGTTGTTTGTTTGCTGGTTTTATGGGGCGTTTTTTAACTGCAAAGGGGTCAGCTTTCATCAGTTTATTAGGAGTTTTTAGCGCTTTCATTTGTTCGGTGCTATCGTTTTTTGAGGTTGGACTGTCTGCTGCGCCGTGTTACATCCAGCTTTTGCCTTGGATCGATAGTCAACTTTTTGATGCTTCCTGGGGGTTTTATTTTGATAGTTTAACTTGTTCGATGGCCGTCGTTGTTACAACGGTGTCGACTTTGGTCCATTTCTATTCAACTGGTTACATGAGTCATGATCCACATCAACCCCGATTCATGGCTTATTTGTCGTTGTTTACATTTTTTATGTTGATATTGATTTCAGCGGATAATTTCATTCAGCTTTTTTTAGGTTGGGAAGGCGTAGGTTTGTGCTCTTATCTCCTGATTAATTTTTGGTTTACACGATTACAAGCTAATAAAGCGGCCATTAAAGCTATGGTTGTGAATCGAGTAGGAGACGTTGGCTTAGCGTTGGGCGTTTTCAGTATTTTCACTATTTTTAGAACAACCGATTATTCTATTGTTTTCAGTATTGCTCCTTATTACGTAAACAAAGTGTTTTCGTTTTTTTGTTTTGAGCTTAATTTATTGAATACGATAGGAATTTTGCTCTTTATAGGTGCTACAGGTAAATCTGCACAAATTGGGTTGCACACTTGGTTACCGGACGCCATGGAAGGTCCTACACCTGTTTCTGCTTTAATTCATGCAGCAACGATGGTAACGGCCGGTGTTTATTTAATTATAAGGTGTTCTCCTCTATATGAATATACTCAATTAGCTCTAATTATAATTACTATTTTTGGTGCAATGACTGCGTTTATGGCTGCCACTATTGGTGTCGTTCAAAATGATTTAAAAAAGGTTATTGCTTATTCAACTTGTAGTCAGTTAGGTTACATGGTTTTTGTTTGCGGTTTATCAAATTATTCCGTGGGTATGTTTCATCTAATGAATCATGCTTACTTCAAAGCATTGTTATTTTTAAGCGCAGGTTCCGTTATTCATTCTTTAAATGATGAACAAGATATGCGGCGAATGGGTGGGTTATTACAAATATTACCTTTTACTTATGTCATGATTTTGGTGGGGTCTTTAGCTTTGATGGGTTTCCCGTTCTTGACGGGGTTTTACTCTAAAGATGTTATTCTAGAAATTGCTTACGCGAAATACACAGTCTACGGGAGCTTTGCTCATTTGTTGGGAACATTTTCGGCTGGTTTAACTGCTTTTTATTCATTTAGATTGGTTTACTTTACATTTGTTAGCAATGCCAACGGTTTTAAAACTTCAATGCAAAACGTGCATGATGCTCCCTTTTCTTTAGGATTACCTCTCACTATTCTTGCCTTTGGGAGTATTTTTGTGGGTTATATAACAAAAGATTTGTTTATTGGGTTGGGTACACCGTTTTGGAATAATGCGATATTTATTCTACCCGCAAATTTTACGATGATTGACGCAGAATTTATTCCAATTCTAATAAAATGGGTGCCTGTTTTTGTTAGTATAGCGGGGGCTACTTTTTCCGTATTGTTATATAATTGGTTTTCTTTTTCCTTTTTTGTTTTAACTCAAGGTTACATTTTTCAAAAATTTTATGTTTTTTTCAATCGAAAATGGTTTTTTGATAGGGTTCAAAATGAAAGTATTGTAAAAGCATTTTTATACTTTGGGTATGATACAACTTATAAAATTATTGATAAAGGTGTGGTTGAATTTTGTGGGCCTACAGGGCTTAGCTTTTTAGTTAAGGCTACGAGTTTACAGATAAGCCTTTTACAATCAGGTTTTATTCATCAGTATGCTTTTTTTATGTTTGTGGGTGTGGTGCTTTTGATTTTAAAAATCTTTTTATGGTCGTCGTTCTTTTTTCTTATTACTGACATTTCTCTGTATTTTGTGTTATTTCTAGGAACTTTTCTTATGACTAATTTTATTGTTGAAAGAAAGTAGTCTTTAAATTTATAGTTTTTCTAAATTCTATAAAACTTTTCTTGCCTGATTAGCTCAGTGGTAGAGCAAAAGATTGAAAATCTTTGAGTCGGGTGTTCAATTCACTCATTAGGCAAACAAATATGTTTGCTAATAGTTTAAGTAAAACGTTCGTTTTGAAAGTTGTAAGTTAAGTCTTATTTAGCATCAATATTTTTTAGATTATCTAGATGGTTCGACTGGTAAGAGGTTTCATTGTTCTTTTTGCTATTTATTGTAACGTTGTTTTAATGGATTACGCTCATCCTTTTCAAGTGTCATTTCAAGATCCAGCAACTCCAGTTATGGAGGGTATCATTACTTTTCATCACGATTTGCTGTATATTTTAACGGTTATTGGTATTTCTGTTGGCTGGGTTTTGTTTCGAGCAACTTTTCTTTTTTATCATAAAAATAATCCAATTCCTGCCACTTTTACTCATGGTACTGTTGTTGAGGTTGTTTGGACAGTTACTCCTAGTATCATTTTGATGATTATAGCAGTACCTTCTTTTGCTCTTTTGTACTCAATGGATGAAGTTATTGATCCCGCTGTTACTTTAAAAGTAATAGGCCACCAGTGGTTTTGGTCATACGAATATTCCGATTATACTGATTGTGATGGGAATTCTATTTCCTTCGACAGTTATATGATTTCGAACGATGACTTAGAAGAAGGACAACTTCGTTTGTTAGAAGTAGATAATAGAGTCATTTTACCAGCAAATACTCATCTAAGAATTTTAGTAACAGCTGCCGACGTGTTGCATTGCTGGGCTGTTCCTTCTCTTGGTATAAAAATGGATGCTTGCCCGGGTAGGCTAAACCAAATTTCTTCTTTTATTTTGAGAGAAGGTACTTTTTACGGTCAATGCAGCGAGATTTGCGGTGTAAACCACGGTTTTATGCCGATAGTTGTTGAAAGTGTTTCTGTTGAAAAATATGTTAATTGGGTTGCAGTTCAACTGAATGATGAATCTTGGCTTATCGATAAAGTAAACGCTGTTCAAAATTTAATGAGTAAAAAAAATTAATTATAAATGAGTGTCAGCATTGGACAAATTTTAATGATAATTTTAATTTTAGTTTGTTTCTTTGGTAATTTTCCTCGTGTTGTTAAAAATGTTGTTAACGGTATACGTGTTTTCCAAAAAATTTTTAAAAATTGATTTTTGGATTAGGTTTTAAAAATTAAAGATTTTGTTTAAGTTATACATATATGATATTAACCATATAAAAAGATAAAATTCTATGGGCTCTTCTCGTTTAATTCAACGTCATCCATTTCATTTAGTGGACGCTAGCCCTTGGCCTTTTTTCGCGGGTGTATCGGCTTTAGCGCTCACTACCGGTTTTGTTATGTACATGCATTGCTTTAAAAATGGTTTTTATACTTTTTCGTTTGGTTTTGTTTCTTTGCTTTTTACATTTTTTGTTTGGTGGCGTGACGTCGTAAGAGAAGGTACTTATCAAGGACATCACACAAAAAAAGTGCAAACAAGTCTTCGTTACGGTATGATTCTGTTCATTCTGTCAGAAATAATGTTTTTTTTTGCTTTTTTTTGGGCATTTTTTGCTGCGAGTCTTTCGCCTACCCAAGAAATTGGTGGTGTTTGGCCCCCTCCGGGAATTGATGTTTTAAGTGCTTGGGAAATTCCGTTGTTAAACACAGCCATTCTTTTGTTGTCTGGTGCAACCTGTACTTGGGCGCATCATGCTATTATTTGTGGGGATAGAAAAAATTTACTTTTAAGTTTAAGTTTAACTATTTTTTTAGGCGCAATTTTTACGGTTTTGCAAGCGGTTGAATACTACGAAGCTAATTTCACCATTGCTGATGGAATTTATGGTTCGTCTTTTTTTTTGGCGACGGGTTTTCATGGTTTTCACGTACTAGTTGGTTCTACTTTTTTGTTTGTTTGTTTGTTGAGGGCTATGAATCATCATTTTACACGAGAGCATCATTTTGGGTTTGAAAGTGCTGCTTGGTATTGGCATTTTGTTGACGTTGTATGGCTTTTTTTATATGTTTCGATTTATTGGTGGGGTGGTCTATAATTTAGAATTTTTTTTAGCTAATTTTCAATGTAACATTTAAAATTTAAGATAAAACCTAGCTATGAAAAATAGAGACGTAAGGTTTTGCAAAAAACTACAAAGAGGTAAAAAATTGCTTTTACCTTGTAGGTTTCTTTTAGAAAACTGTTTTTTTTGTTTTCTTTCATCAACAATTTTCGTTTTGTTTATGAAGAGAGTCGTTTGTTTTAAATGAGTCTAAGAGCTTTAAAATTTTAATTTTATTCTATGGTTTTGTATTTTGCAAATTATTTTTCTCTATTCGTTCATTTCTTAATTAGTATTGTTTTCGCTTTTGTATTTTTTGGTCTATCTTATATTGTTGCAACACAAAAAGGTGACATTGAAAAATTGTCTGCTTATGAGTGTGGGTTCGATCCATTTGATGATGCGCGAAACACGTTTGATGTACGTTTTTATTTAGTTGCTATTCTATTCATCATTTTTGATTTAGAAATTAGTTTTTTTTTCCCTTGGTCAGTTTCAATTTGCAAGCTACCGTTGTTTGGGTTTTGGTCCATGATATTATTTTTGCTAATTTTGACTGTGGGATTTGTTTATGAATGGAAAAAAGGGGCTCTAGAATGGGAATAAACAATTTATCGTGGTAATTATGGTAAAAAGTACTTTTTTAAATAGTTATAAGGGCAATTTTAATGCTCAAGACTTAAAAAATCGGTTAAAAATGAAGTTTATTTTAAAAAATGATTTCATTCGTTATTCAAACGTGGGTCACTCCATTAGAACTTCAAATGTGAGGATGAACATAAACTTTTTAGGGGTAAGAAAAGACAGATGCATAATCAATACTGAAAAATCGGTCGAATCGTTAAACACTGTAGCTTTCGTGTGTCAGCATTGTGCGCGTGTAGGTTTGTCTTTTCTTTTTGTAAATTTGGTCGCAGAGTATAATTCAGTTATCAAAGTAGTTGCGTCTTGTTCGTACGAATCCAGTTTGTTAGAAGAGTTTAATGGTGGTTCCTTTACTAATTCGTTGCTTAAAAGTCCAGGTGTTGTGTTCGTTTCAAATTCTAAAGTGCATTCGTCCGTTCTAAAGGAAGCGTATTCCTTAGGATTACCAACAGTTGGTCTTCATGATAGTGACCACACGACGGATACTTTGATTTATCCAATTTTGGCATCCGATGATTCTTTAGAAACGCAGCGTGAGGTTTTAAAAATCGTATGTAATGCAATTGTTAAAGGAAAATTTTATCGATTTTTGGATTTTGGTGTGAAAAAAAATGCACTACGATAAATAGTCTTGTGTAAAACAAAGCGCGTGATGCATACGGGTATGTCTATATGCTCGTGTATAAAGAAAAGCGTGCTTATAAATAAGACCGTAAACTTTGCTCTTTTATTTTATAACATCGTTTTCTCCTGTAGCTTAATGGTAAAGCGTTTGGCTGTTAACTAAAAAATTGTAGGTTCGATCCCTACCTGGAGAGCGCTTGTTTTTCTACTATTCTTTTAATGACTAACATAATATTGTCATTTTATTTTGTGGCGTTTCAATATTTCAAAGGGGTTTTAATTCAGTTGGTTAGAATGTTAGCTTTGCAAGTTAAATGTCAGGAGTTCGACTCTCCTAAGCTCCAAGGATGACGTTTTAGTCATTTTTGTATAATTAAACGTCGGTAGTTTAATGGATAAAACTTTTGCCTTCTAAGCAAATAATAGTGGGTTCGAATCCTACCCGACGTTTTTCAGATTTTAGTTTCGCGAGTATAAATTAATGGGTAAATTACTTGTCTTCCAAACAAGCTATACGAGTTCAAGTCTCGTTACTCGCTTTTTGTTTTTATAAAAAAAAAGTAAACGAGATAATTCAGTGGGTAGAATGGCGGGATCATAATCCGAATGTCGTGAGTTCGATCCTCACTCTCGTTAAAGGCCTTTATACGACAAAATTTAAAATGGTGCTTTTTTACTGGCTAGTTAAGTTGCTGTTTGGATACGAAGATAATTTGATTGCATGACGGGTTTCTTTTATTTCATAATGGGACCTTTCATAAATCGTTTTTTCTATAGCACGAATCATAAAGACATTGGGACGTTATACCTTATTTTTGGTGCTTTTTCTGGTGTTATTGGTACAGCTTTATCAATCTTGATCCGGATGGAGTTATCAGGTCCCGGTATCCAAATATTAGGAGGAAACTTTGCTCTTTATAATGTTATCATTACAGGACATGCGATTGTAATGATCTTTTTTTTTGTAATGCCTGCGTTAATTGGAGGTTATGGTAATTTCATAGTTCCTATTATGCTGGGGGCTCCAGACATGAGTTTTCCACGAATGAATAATATTAGTTTTTGGTTATTGCCACCTGCTTTTATTTTATTGTTAAGTTCGACATTAGTTGAAGTGGGTGCAGGAACAGGGTGGACTTTTTATCCTCCATTGAGCGGTATTGAAGGACATCCGGGAGGTGCCGTTGATTTAGGAATTTTTAGTTTGCACGTTTCAGGTGCTTCAAGTATATTAGGCGCTGTAAATTTCATTACAACGATTCTTAACATGAGAAGCCCCGGTATGAGTATGCATCGGTTACCTCTTTTTGTTTGGTCTGTTTTAGTGACAGCTGTTTTATTACTTCTGTCGCTTCCTGTGTTTGCAGGTTGTATTACAATGTTGCTATGCGATCGTAATTTCAATACAACTTTCTTTGATTCATCGGGTGGTGGAGATCCAGTTTTATTTCAACATTTGTTTTGGTTTTTTGCCCACCCGGAAGTGTACATTTTGATCCTTCCAGGTTTTGGAATTATTTCACAAATTGTTTCTACATTTTCTCGAAAGCCTGTTTTTGGTAGTATTGGTATGACATACGCAATGTTAAGTATTGGCTTACTGGGGTTCATTGTGTGGAGTCACCACATGTATAGTGTAGGAATGGACGTAGATACACGAGCTTATTTCACGGCTGCCACACTTATAATTGCTGTACCTACTGGAATAAAAATTTTTTCCTGGATTGCAACGATGTGGGGCGGAAGTATACATTTACGTGCACCTATGGTATGGGCTATTGGTTTTATTTTCTTATTTACGGTTGGTGGGTTGACTGGTATTGTTTTAGCGAATGGATCAATCGACATCGCTATGCACGATACTTACTTTGTGGTGGCACATTTTCATTACGTGCTGAGTATGGGGGCAGTTTTTGCTGTTTTTGGTGCTTATTATTATTGGATTGGTAAAATGTCAGGGTTTAACTATCCAGAAAATTTAGGTATTATTCATTTTTGGTGCACGTTTGTTGGTGTTAATCTTACTTTTTTCCCACAGCATTTTCTTGGTTTTTCGGGTATGCCGCGACGTATTCCTGATTTTCCGGATGCTTACGCAAATTGGAATTGGCTTTCGTCTGTTGGTAGTTACATTTCTGTCTTCGCCAGCGTGATTTTTTTTGTGCTGGTGTACGAAACTTTTACTAATTTAGATAAGTGTCCCATCAACCCTTGGGCTTTTTCGGGTGAAAAAAAAAATAATTTTGAATTAACGTTGGAATGGGTCGTAGGTTCACCACCAGGATTTCATACGTTCGATGAAGTGCCTATGATTAAAGACACGGCTAATATCAAGCTTACTTAGATAATATTTAATGGGACATTTAAAATTTAAGATTACATTGTAAAAATTATATCATGAATTCGACAAGCTTACGTATTCTAAATCGACCCATTATAAACATTTTGAACGATCATCTCATCGATTACCCGACTCCTATCAATATTAATTACATGTGGAATTTTGGTTCGATGGCTGGTGTTTTTCTTATTATTCAAATTTTAACAGGAATTTTTCTAGCTATGCATTATACGCCTCATGTTGATTTAGCCTTTTTGTCAGTGGAGCATATCATGCGCGACGTTAATAACGGTTGGTTGATTCGTTACTTTCACGCAAATGGAGCAAGCTTTTTCTTTTTAGTTGTATATATTCATATTGGTAGAGGTTTGTATTATGGTTCGTATCAACGGCCTCGTGGTTTTGTTTGGATTGTTGGTGTAGTCATTTTGATTTTCATGATGGCCACTGCGTTTACGGGATATGTTCTTGTTTGGGGACAAATGAGTTTTTGGGCTGCCACGGTAATTACAAATTTATTTTCAGCCATTCCTCTTATTGGAGAAACGATTGTCTCATGGTTGTGGGGTGGTTTTTCGGTTGATAATGCCACTTTGAATAGATTTTTTAGTTTTCATTATCTATTGCCTTTTTTAATTACGGCTTGTTCCGTTGTACATATTGCTGTATTACATCAAAATGGTTCAAATAATCCGTTAGGTATTAATGGTTCTGTGGACAAAATTCCATTCTATCCGTACCTTATTTTTAAAGATTTATTCAGTTGGGTTATTTTTGGCATTTTCTATTGTTCTTTTGTTTATTTTTCTCCTAATTTTCTGAATCATACCGATAATTATATCGAAGCAAATGCTATGGTTACCCCAGCCCATATAGTACCGGAATGGTATTTTTTGCCGCTGTACGCAATTTTACGTTCAATTCCACATAAATTAGGCGGAGTTATAGCAATGTTTGGTGCTCTGCTTGTACTACTAGTTTTACCTTATTTAGGAACGTCGGAGGTTAGAAGTTCATCATTTAGACCGTTGCATAGAATTTTATTTTGGGTTTTAGTTTTAGATTGGTTTATCTTAGGCTGGATTGGTGGTTGTTCTCCCGAGTCTCCATATCTTGAGATAGGTCAATTGGCTACCTTTTTTTATTTTTTTTATTTCTTAGTCTTGATTCCGGCTTTGGGAGTTTTGGAATCAATCCTATTATCGTATAATTTCAATGACTAGTATTGTTGTAAAGAATTGCATAATTTTGTGGTATTAATTCGGATAATAAAGTTGGTTTTCTTATTTTTCATCTTTCAAAAGTTAACAGTTTTTTTATGGTTACATACACTCAAATCAAAATTAATGGTATTTCTTTTGTTGTTGATTCAAAGCTATCCATTTTGCAAGCATGTGAATACGCAAATATTGACATTCCTAGGTTTTGTTTTCATGAGCAGCTTTCTGTAGCAGGGAATTGCAGAATGTGTTTAGTAGAAGTTGAAAAAGCTCCAAAATTAGTGGCTTCTTGTGCGATGCCTTTAGTGCCGGGGATGCACATTTTGACGAATACTGCGGCGGTTAGAAAAGCACGGGAAGGTGTGCTTGAATTTTTATTAATTAATCATCCTTTAGATTGTCCGATTTGTGATCAAGGCGGGAAATGTGATTTACAAGATCAGGCTATGGTTTATGGAAGTGATCGAGGTCGTTTTCGTGAGTACAAAAGAGCAGTTGAAGATAAAAATTGTGGCCCTTTCATAAAGATGATTATGACGCGTTGCATTCATTGTACAAGATGTGTTCGTTTTGCAAATGAGATAGCGGGAGTCCCAAGTTTTGGAACTTCTGGGCGGGGGCAAACGATTGAAATTGGTATGTATATTGAAAAATTGTTTCGTTCAGAATTTTCAGGCAATGTGATTGATCTTTGTCCTGTGGGGGCTTTAACTTCAAAATCGTTTATGCTTTCTCGAAGATCTTGGGAATCTGTTTTAATTGAGTCCATTGATATTACGGACGCCATAGGCAGTAAAATTCAAATCCGAAAAGATAAGGATAATCTTTATGATGTGGGCTATATTAAAGAAATTATACCTGGATTAAAGGAGGAATGGATTTCGGATAGAACACGCTTCTCGTTTGATGGTATAGATGAAGAACGTAGTGGGTATGATCTTTGTTCTGCTTGGTATTATTTGTTTCGAGTCGATAACCAACGTCTCCGGTCTCTTCCAGTTTTAAGGAAAGGTAATTTACGTAGTGAATTTCCTTGTTTGTTTGATTTTTCTCAACTTCGGAAATTTGTGGGTTTTGTTGGTAACCAGTGCGATTTCTATACTGTTTATGTTCTAAAATTATTATTACATCGATCTAACTTTTGTGAAGGAAATTTTCAGGTATCAAAGTTTACAAATTTTGAACTAAGTAAGTTAGATTTTTCCTGTTTTTTTTTATTTAATTCTAAAATTTTTAATTTGGATAAGGTAGATGCGTGCCTTTTGGTTGGTGTGAACCCAAAAGCAGAGGGTCCTTTATTAAACTACCAGTTGCGAAAACGCTGTATAGCGGGTAAAATCAAAGTTAGTTTAATTGGTTCATCGTTAGATTTGGGTTTTCCTGTTTCTCAAGTAGGTTTGAATTCTTTTGAGTTTTTGCAAATTGTAGAGGGTAAGCATGCTTTTTGTGAATCTTTGCGAAAGGCTCGAAATCCTATTATAGTCTTTGGAAGTTCTTTTTTTTCAACTATTGGAGAATTGGAAAGTTACCAATTGTTAAATGTGTGTGTTGAAAACACGAATATTGTGGAATCGAAGTGGTTTGGTTTAAACTTTTTTAGTATAGAAGCCTCTGAAGTAAATCGTAGGCATTTAGGTTTAAGCGGGTTAAGAAATTCCTCTTTAGCTGGATTACCTACAAGCTATTCTTATTCTATTGGTGATGAGTTAGAGCTTGATTCTTTTGATGAGTTTGAATATACGTTCGAAGAAAAGATTGCTACAACATGGAAAGCGCTTTGTTTTTTAGAAGAGAACGCAACAAATGATAATTATGCTCTCATCAAGTCACGGTTACGTAAGTTCTCTTTTGAACGTTTGAAGTCTTTTGAATTACAGAATTTCTTAATTTTTTGCAGCGATCATGATGAATTTCTTCAGCAACTTTATCGTTTATACTTTGTTGAAAATAAAAAATCCTTTATGTTTGATCAAGGACATCAATGTAAACCTAATTTAACAATAATTGATACTAAACGAGTTTACCTAAAAGCTATTCCTTACGTAGAAACCTCTGGTCAATTCTTGAATTTTGAAGGAAAGTCACAATGGGCGATGGAAGGATCTCATACAGCGTCAAATCATGCTTTTTTATCGACTTTAAACGATATTTATCTCATAAAATACAGATTTTTTTCGTGTTCAAAGTTTAAAAAGGCCGCAAGTTTCTTTGGTTTTGATGAGGAGAATGAAATTTTCCAAGTTTATGATACAAATATCAAAGAATTGAGGTCTTGTTTTGTTAAAGTAGCCCATGGGATTAAGTTCAAAGTTAGACTTAGAAACAACTTTCTAATTTCAGGATTACATGATAATGGCTACTTGACTGATTCCATAAGTAAAGCATCGTTGAACATGAAAAAAGCTTCCATTAAATTTTTTAAAAAAAGCCCTTTTTCATTTTTTTAAAGTCGGTATTTTAATACTGTGAAAATATAATATTTTGATAATACCAAAATGTTACATTTGAGAGCATAGCTTATTTGGTTAAAGCCTTAGCCTGTCACGCTAAAGATAACGGGTTCAATTCCCGTTGTTCTCGTTATATTTTTTTTCAAGAAAATTTTTAAATTTGTAATATATTTTGAATTTGGGTGTATAGCTCAGTGGTAGAGCATTCGGCTTTTAAGTGCGGTTTTACTTAAAAAATTTGCTCGTTTTTTAAAAATTTTAAATTGTCGTGACAATATTTACAAGAGAAATCTAAAAATAACATCCGCATGTTTTTAATTTGTTTGATATAGGAACGTAACGAAATTTTATAAATAAATATTTTTAGTTAAAAGAAGTATTTTTATGTGATTATTAAGTAGTACGTTCTAAGTATTTCATAGTAATTTTTTAAATAAATCATCATAATTAGCAATATTGTTAGAACATTTTAGAAAATGTAACTTTTTGAAAGCTGCGTGTTTGGTTAACTTACACACGAAGTTTGTGAAGAATTTTATTACTTTCATCTGAATGGTCGTAGGTTCGAGTCCTACTACACTCATTTTTTTTGTAGTGTTTGTTCATCAAAGAATCATAGGTTTGAGCTTTCGGTCAGAAAGTGTCTTTCAACGTCACGTTTGTATATACTCAAATTTAATTATTTTTTGAGGTTTTATTTTTGCTTACTTGGTGGAATGGTAGACACGAGAGACTTAAAATTTCTTTTCATATTTGAAGTATTGGTTCAAGTCCAATAGTAAGTAATTATACATTTATGACAAAACGCAAAAATTCAAAGTTTAGTGTTTGTAAAAAAGTTCCTTTAAATTTTAAAAATATTTGGGGCATTTCGCCAAAAAAAACTTTTCGTTCGTTCAAAGTTGACAAAAAAAATAAAAAAAAGTTTTCATTATTTAACAAATTGATAAAGACAAAGCAATGTTTTAAAAATTTTTATACAAATATTTCCGAACAAAAGTTTAAAAATGAATTCATTCGATGTAAAAAAGCTTCTACAAAAATTTTAGATAAATTTGTAAGTTATTCTGAACGTCGTCTTGATATTGTTTTATTTCGTTCGGGTTTCGTGGTTTCACTTCATGAAGCGCGTCAACTCGTAAGTCATGGTCATGTGTTTGTGAATTTTAAAAAAGTTTATTTAAGTGGGCAAAAAATCTACTGTGGTGATTCTATTAAAATTTCAAAAAATAATTTGATATTGAAAAAGAAAATTTACAACAATGTAAAAAACTTTTTAAAGATACAACCAGTAAGTTCGCATCTAGAAGTTAACTACAAATTACTCACTATCGTCTTTTTATGGTCGCCTGGTTTTAAAAGTAGTTTTTTTCCTGTTTATTCAAACTATAAAGTTATCTCTCGTTTTTACAAATGATAAAGTTTTATTTTTTTTGTTCCGATATAAAAAAAGTTTTTATGAATCAAACAATGTTACAAAGTGCGAAACAAATTGGAGCAGGTTTAGCAACTATTGGTTTAGCGGGAGTTGGCGCAGGTATTGGAATCGTTTTCGCTGCTCTTGTTAATTCTTTTGCACGTAACCCTTCTTTAAGACAGCAATTATTTGGCTTTACGATTCTTGGGTTTGCTTTAACTGAAGCCATTGGTTTATTCGCGCTTATGATGGCGTTTTTAATATTATTTGGGTAAAACAAGAAAAAAATCTTAATCTAATTTTTTACTTTTAGTTTAAAAGTAAAGAGGGTAAATGACCGAGAGGTTTAAGGTGTCAGTTTTGAAAACTGAACTATTCTTTAGGATAGCATGAGTTCGAATCTCATTTTACCCTTTTTTAAAGAGAATTGCTGAGTGGTCAAAAGCGATAGGCTGTAAACCTATTGACATAAGTCTTCGTAGGTTCAAATCCTACTTCTCTTATCGATAAGAGCGGATATGATGAAATAGGTAGACATGTCAAACTTAGAATTTGGTGAGTATTCTTGTAGTGGTTCGAGTCCACTTATCCGCAATATCTTCTTGAATTTATGCGAGGTGGAGTAACGGTAACTCATCAGGCTCATAATTTGAAGATTGTAGGTTCAATTCCTACTCTCGCAAGAACTCAACTCGTTTTTATGATAAATATCTATAAACATTGGAAAGAATTACAAATAAGATTCTTCTATATTTTTTTTTCTGTGCTTATGTCTTTAGTTTGTTTCTATTGGAATGGGGATTTAATATTATATGTTCTCGCAAAACCTTTTTTGGTTAAAAATTTAGATAAAGTTTTCATCTTTACAACTATGTTTGAAGGTTTTTTAAGTGTTTTTTGTGCTTCTGTTTTTTTTAGTTTTTTTATCACCTTACCTTTGTTTTATTATATCCTGTTTGATTTTTTAAAAAAAGGCTTTTTTAAGAAAGAAAAAATTTTAATTCAGTCTTTTATGAGAAGTTCTATGTTTTTTTCTTTTCTTTCTTTTTTATTTATGTATTTCATTTTTTTTCCCTTGATGTTAAGTTTTTTTTTAAGTTTTGAAATTTTGAATGAGATGTCTATTTTGAAATTATATATGCAACCAAAGATAAGCGATTATGTTATTTTTTTTGTTTCTTGTTTTGGAAGTTGTGTTTCATTATTTCATTTACCTGTAGTTTTTAGTTCTTTTTTGTATTTTAAAGTTTTTTCGTTAGATCTTATTTTAAGAAACCGAAGGTTTTTAATTTTAAGTTGCTTCTCACTAGGTTGTTTTTTTTCTCCACCTGATGTTTTAAGTCAGTTTTTTATAGCAGTTCCTTTATTTATGATTTTCGAGTTTGTCGTTTATTATCATTTTTTAGCAAAGCATTACAACGTTTAAATAAATGAAGAGTTGCTCGAACGGTAAGAGGGAAGTTTGCTAAACTTTAGCCTACTTTTTAAAGTAGAACAGGTTCGACTCCTGTACTCTTCAATGGGTAAAAGTATGCAATTAGTACATCAAATTAGTCAAGATTCCAGACATTTAAAAAATTTTACGGTGAATTTTGGACCACAGCATCCCGCGGCGCATGGGGTTTTACGCTTAGTCTTAGAGTTAAACGGAGAGGTTGTAGAACGGGCAGATCCTCATATTGGATTATTGCATAGAGGAACTGAAAAGTTAATTGAAAATAAAACTTACACTCAAGCATTACCTTACTTTGATCGGTTAGATTACGTCTCGATGATGGTTAATGAGCACGCTTATTCTTTGGCTGTTGAAAAATTATTAGGTTGTAATGTTCCGGTTAGAGCTAGCTATGTTCGTGTTTTATTTGCTGAAATAACTAGAATTTTAAACCATTTATTAGCAATTTGTTGTCATGGAATGGATGTTGGGGCGTTAACGCCTATACTGTGGGGTTTTGAAGAACGTGAAAAACTTATGGAGTTTTATGAAAGAGTTTCGGGAGCTCGCTTTCATGCGGCTTATATTCGGCCTGGCGGAATCAGCCAAGATATTCCTCTGGGATTATGTGAGGATATTTTTCATTTTGCAGAACAATTTAGTTCGCGTGTGGATGAACTCGAGGAGCTCCTTACAGAAAATCGAATTTGGAAGCAACGATTAGTTGGGGTTGGGGTAGTTACTCTTGAGCAGGCGTTAAGTTGGGGATTAACGGGTCCTTTATTACGAAGTACGGGATATCCTTGGGATTTACGAAAAGTTCAACCATATGAAATTTATGATAAGTTAGAATTCAATATTCCTTTAGGGAAACGAGGTGATTGTTATGATCGCTATTGTATTCGAATTGAAGAAATGAGAGAAAGTTTAAAAATTATTTTGCAGTGTTTAAATCAAATGCCTCAAGGAAGTGTTCGAGTTGACGATAGAAAAATTTCTGCTCCTTCCAGAGTTGAGATGAAAACTTCAATGGAGTCGTTGATTCATCATTTTAAATTATTCAGTGAAGGATACTTTGTTCCTGAAGGTGATGTTTATGCAGCTGTTGAACACCCAAAAGGGGAATTTGGTGTCTCTATCGTTTCTGATGGTTCAAATAAGCCCTATCGTTGTAAAATCAAAGCTCCCGGTTTCTTGCATTTGCAAGCTTTAGATTTTATGGCGCGCGGCCATTTACTAGCGGACGTTGTTGCAATAATTGGTACGTTAGACGTTGTTTTTGGGGAGATTGATCGGTAATTCTTAAATTTGTTTCTAGAAGATATCTTTGTAATATAGTTTTCATTTCATTTAAAACAATTTTTAAATAATTAATTATGCCAACAATTGAACAGTTAAAAAGAAATTTACGAAAACAGAATCGTCGTCGGTCAAAAGCACCCAGTTTAACAAAAAATCCTCAAAAAAAGGGGGTTTGTATTAAAGTTTTTACGAGAACGCCAAAAAAACCAAATTCTGCTATTCGTAAAATAGCAAGAATTCGATTAAGTTCAAAAAAGGAGTTAACTGCGTACATTCCTGGGGAAGGTCACAATTTACAAGAACACTCGGTTGTTCTTATACGGGGGGGCCGGGTTAAAGATTTACCAGGTGTACGTTATCATCTGATTCGGGGGAAATACGATTTACAAGGGGTTAAGGGAAGAAAACAAAGCAGATCAAAGTATGGTGTAAAGCGTTAAAATGACTAAAAAATTATTCAATCGGGAACTAGTCAATTTTTTGTTTTTATATTGTTTAAAGTCGTTGATAAAAAAAGGTTCTAAAATTAAATATTTTGCTGTATTCAGCCAATTTATTTCATTAGTCAAAAGAATGACAAAAAAAGATCCTTTTTTGATCATTTTAAAAAGTATTGAAAATGTTGAACCTTTTTGTGAGGTAAAAAACTTAAAAATTAGAGGATTAGTGCACAAAGTTCCGGTTGCTGTTTATCCGAAACGTCAAAAATATTTAGCTATCAAGTTTTTGATTATGAATTCCAAAATGCGGAATGAAAAAAAATTACATAAAAGATTAACGCTGGAGTTTTTAGATGCTTTTTTGTTTACTGGGAATAGCATGAAAAATTGCATTGAGTTACACAAAATCGCCGAGACAAACAAAATTTTTGCACAGTTTAAGAATTGAAAAATTATGAGAGCTTTATGGAAGGGCCCTTTTGTTGATTTAAGTGTTTTAAAATTAGTCGATTTTCTATTAAGATCTGGCAAAAGAAAAAAAATTATTAAAATTTGGTCGCGGCGTTCAGTTGTTTTTCCTTCATTTGTAGGTTTAAACTTTTCTGTTTTTAATGGAAAGAAATTTGTTGTTTTTTGTATAAGTAAAAGTATGGTTGGGCATAAATTTGGTGAGTTCGTTGGGACGAAAAAAACGGTTGTGCATAAATTAAAAAAAAAATAAATTTGTTATGGGTCAAAAAGCAAATTTGAACGGATTACACTTATGTTTGACAAAGGATTGGAATTCTGCATGGTATTCGCTACCGTTTGAGTATTCTAAAATTGTGCATGAAGATTTTTTACTTTTCAAGTTTTTGCGTTCTCTGCGAATATATAAAATAACGAACAAAAAAGTTAGTTTTTTAAATATTGTCAAGCTTCGTATTTGTCGAACATCTTTAAATATTCTTGTTGAATTGCATTTTTCTTTCGGGCTACGGCTAAAACGAAAAAAACGCCAACGCGTTTTTTTTAAGAAATGGAAAAAGTGGAAAAAAATCAAAATTTTTAATGTAATCAATAAGGCAGCTTCAACTATTAATTCGTTATTATATTTCAAACAGAACATACACATTGTATCTCTTAAATTAAGTTTTTTTCAACTAAAGGATGAAGTTAATTTTATCACAAGAAAAATAGCGTTTTTGTTGGAAAATCGAGTAAAATTTCGTAGTCGCTTAATTAAGAAAATTATTTTAGAAACAAAAAAATCGTCATATGGCATATTCGTCTTATGTTCGGGTCGTTTTAATGGGGTGGATAGGGCAAGACATGACTTTATCAGTAAAGGAAGTGTTCCTTTTCAATCTTTACAGAAGAATATTCACTACGGGTTTGCCGTAGCGAATACTACAAAGGGATTACTAAGTGTAAAGGTTTCTGTGTTTAAAAAAAATTATGTTATCACCTAAAAAATTGCAATTTAATAAATTGCATAGACGAGATTCAAAGTATAACAAAAAACGTAGCGCTCGGTTAGTAAGAGGTTTATTTGGTTTAAAAAGTTTATCTTGTTCACGTTTAACTTCGCAGCAATTAGAATCAGCGAGACGAGCGATGACAAAAAAAATGAATCGAATTGGAAAAATTTTCTTACGGACATTTCCTAGTTTGCCTGTAACAAAAAAACCGTTGGAAATTAGAATGGGTAAAGGTAAAGGAAGTCTTTCCTATTGGTGTTATCCAGTAAAAATTGGAGAAATTATTTTTGAATTTCAAGGTATTTCTCAACGTATTGCTGAAGAAGTTGGACGATTAGGAGCGAGTAAATTGCCCGTTCAAGTTAGGTTTGTAATGATAAAACAAAAGAATTAAAATGATACAAACGAAAAGTTTTTTGAAAGTTGCGGATAATTCTGGTGCCACTTTGGTTGAATGTGTTCGAGTGTACCGAGTTAAAGATAAAAATACAAAACTGGGTAATATCATTTTGGTTAGTATAAAAGAAATAAAAGAACATTCAAAATTAAAGTTGGGATCTTTGCATCAAGCGATTATTGTTAGGATTAAAACACCTCTTTCGCGCAGAAATGGTAATTTTTTGAAATTTGATGAAAACGCTGTTATTTTGTTGAACTCAAAAAAAGAATTTTTCGGGAATCGTTTTTTTGGCTTGGCAAGCAGCGAACTTCGAAAAAAAAAAAGCGTTAAATTTTTGTCTTTAATTTCTTCCATAATTTAAATTTTTTATTATGAGCCGTCTACATTTATGGTATCGTGTTGTTATCAGCCAAGATCTTATTTATAAATTGAATTCAAAGAATATTTTTCAAATTAATCGGTTGGATAAAGCAGTATTAACTTGTAATACTAACGCGGTTGTTGAAGATTCTAAAAATGTTGTGTTTGTATTGGTTTTGTTAGAACTTTTATCAAATCAAAAGCCGCAAATACTTCGAGCAAAAAAGTCGGTTGCTGCTTTTAAATTGCGAAAGTTGATCGCTTTAGGTGGCAAGGTTACTTTAAGAAATAAAAAAATGTATAATTGGATTGATCTATTCTTTTTTGTTGTCCAGCCTAAAGTACAAGAAATTAAGTTATTAGAACTAAACCATAGAGACAACTCGTTTGCTTTAAATTTTGGAATTTTAAGTCTTGCAAGTTTTCCAAATTTAGAATTTGAAACAAATAATCTTATCAAAAATTTAGGTTTTTTGGTAAGTTTTGATTCTTGTGAAAAGAAAAAAGTTTCGACCGTTTTGTTGTTAAATGCGTTTCAAGTACCAACTATTATCAAACAATGAAAAAAGGAATATTAAAAGATAAAAAAACACGTTTTTCTTGTGAGTATGCTGAATTGGATAAACTTAAGATTAAAATTTTACTTCGTACCAATATTTTGTTAAAAAGATCTCTATTGACCATTCCAAAAAACTTTTTAAGAAAAAAACTGGTTCGTGCTAAAAACCGCTGTGTCATAACAGGTAGATCACAAGGGGTTTGTTCTTCTTTTAGACTTTCTCGTATCAAATTTCGAGAATTTAGTTTAAATGGTTTGATCAATGGAATAAAGAAAGCAAGTTGGTAGTTTTTTGATAAGATAACAATTTAACCTAATGAGGTAGCTAAAAAGGTACGTTTATTTTAGTGTAGTTTTTTTTTACTAATTAAAAATAGCAAAAGCTGTTTCTAGTTTTTATCTTTGTGTGCCTTCTTAGTTTAAAAGGTTAGAACAATTGCCTTGTAAGTAATAAATTTCAGTTCAAGTCTGAAAGAAGGCTTTTTAATGCATTTATAACTCAATGGATAGAGTAGCGGGCTTCGAACTCGTTTGTTGTAGGTTCAACTCCTGCTAAGTGCAAATAATATTCATTTGTTTTTTCGGTGTGTATAGTTTTATTATAAGCTAAATAGAAAAGTATGACTTTTGCCCTGTTGTCTTGGCTCATTTTACTGCCCATTGTAGGTATTTTTTTAATCGCGAGTGTAACAAAAGTAAGAACGGGTTTTATAAAAGTTATCGCTTTTGTTACTTCAATTCTTGCATTTCTTTCTTCATTGCTTCTTTTCGTTTTTTTTGATAATTCCACGTCAAAATTTCAATTTTTGGAGTATTTTGATTGGTTGCCTTCTTCTAATTTACATTTATTCCTTGGAATAGATGGGATTTCGTTGTTTTTTATTATCTTAAGCACTTTTTTAGTTTCGATTTGTATTTTGAATAGTTGGTCAAGTGTTGCTATTTATGAAAAAGAATATTATTTGTGTTTTTTATTAATTTTAGTTTTTTTAATTTTTGTGTTTTCTGTTTTGGATGTTTTGGTTTTTTACATATTTTTCGAGAGCATTTTGATTCCGATGTTCATTATAATTGGAGTTTGGGGCTCGAGAACGAGAAAAATAAAAGCGGCATATCAGTTTTTTCTTTATACGTTGGTGGGGTCCGTGTTAATGTTATTAGCAATTTTCCTTATATATTTTGAAACGGGTACCACTGATTTTCAGCTGTTGTTAAATTTTCATTTTTCAGAAAAAAAACAGCTTGTTTTATGGTTAGCTTTTTTTGCTTCATTTGCTATTAAGGTTCCCATGATTCCGTTTCATATTTGGTTGCCCGAAGCTCATGTTGAGGCGCCAACAGCCGGATCAGTTATTTTGGCTGGTATTTTATTAAAAATGGGTACTTATGGATTGTTACGTTTTTCTCTCTCATTATTTCCGATAGCTTGCGTTTATTTTTCACCTTTTGTGTATCTATTGAGTGTTATTGCCGTTATTTATACATCTTGTTCGACGTTACGCCAAATCGATTTGAAAAAGATTATTGCATATTCCTCCGTTGCGCATATGGGCTTTGTTACTATTGGAATTTTCAGTTGTAATATATGTGGCGTTGAAGGAAGTCTTTTGATCATGTTAAGTCATGGTTTTATTTCAAGTGGGCTTTTTTTGTGTATTGGGGTTCTTTATGATAGGCACCACACTCGATTGATCAAATATTATGCAGGTGTGGCTCGTGTTATGCCTATGTATGCTTTTTTTTTCTTATTTTTTTCGGTTGCTAACTTAGGATTTCCAAGTACAAGCAGTTTTTCAGGTGAGTTTTTGACTTTAATTGGTGCTTTTGAGAGTAACACAAGCATTGCGTTTTTGGCTTCTTTAGGCATGATTCTAAGTGCTGCTTACTCATTGTGGTTATGTAATCGTGTTCTGTTTGGGCAATTAAGTACAATTTATATTATTCAATATAGCGATGTAACTAAGCGAGAAGTTGCGTTTTTTTGTCCTCTAGTCTTTTGTACAATGTGGATGGGCGTTTATCCCGAAACTTTTTTAGATGTTATGCATTTAAGCGTTGCAAATGTTTTAGAAAATATATAAAGTTTTCAAATAAAATATTATGGAATTTTTATTCGATATTGATTGGGTTGCGGCTGTTACTGAAATGTATCTTTTATTTGTGATCAATATTTTAATTCTTTATGGGGTTGTCTACACCACGACGCCAAGTTATCATTATCCAATTTTGTTAAGAAATGTTACATGGTTAAGTAGTTTAGTGTTGTTCTTAGCTTTAACTTTGAATATTTTGAACCCAATAACTGGGGCTTTAGTTTTTAATAATTTGTTGGTAATTGATTCTTTCGGTAATACTATAAAAAGTGTGGTTATTTTATCCACATTATGCATTTTATTGTCTGCTGTGAGATATAATAAGCTGGAAAATTTAGATTCGGTTGAATATGTTTTATTGATGGTTCTAGCTTGTATTGGAATGGTTTTACTTATTTCTTCTTATGACTTGATATCGGTTTACTTGGCAATAGAATTCCAAAGTTTCTGTTTGTATATCATGGCGTCTTTAAAAAGAACTTCTGAATTTTCTACTGAAGGTGGCTTAAAGTATTTTATTTTAGGTGCTTTTTCTTCTGGATTGCTTCTTTTTGGTTGTTCGTTGATATATGGGTTTACTGGTACAACAAATTTTCAACAATTATTTTTGATTTTTTCTATTTTTTCTTACTCACCTTCGCAGTTTTTAGATTATGAGAACGCTACATTGGCAGGGATAGCCTTTGTTTTAGTTGGTTTACTGTTTAAGTTATCCGCGGTTCCTTTTCATATATGGGCTCCTGATGTTTATGAGGGATCACCAACTTCTGTAACGGCTTTTTTCGCGCTTGTACCCAAAATTAGTATTTTAGCTTTATTTGTTCGTTTTTTTTGTTATGTTTCGTATGGTTTTTTCATACCTTGGCAGCAAATTCTTTTGTTTTCTTCGTTTGGTTCGATGCTAATTGGAACCTTTGGTGCTTTGTTTCAAAACAAAATTAAAAGACTTTTAGCTTATAGTGCTATTGGACACATTGGTTATATTTTGATTGGCTTATGTAGTGGTTCCATTGAGGGCGTATGTTCTGTTTTTTTTTATGTCACCGTTTACATGGTAATGACAAGTGGAATCTTTATTATTTTGTTATCGGTACGGGGTCTTAAAAATTTTCATAAATTAAAATTTTTAAATGATTTATCAGGTTTAGCACATGTAAATCCGCTCATGGCCGTTTCATTGTCCGTAATACTTTTCTCCATGGCAGGTGTTCCTCCATTGGCTGGTTTTTTTAGTAAAATGTTTATTTTTGTTTCTGCTGTTAATTCGAGTATGTACGCGTTAGCAATTTTGGGTGTTCTTACAAGCGTCGTTTCGTCTTTTTATTATATCAGATTGATTAAAATTATGTGTTTCGAAACTAGAAGGCACAGTTTTTTAGTGTATGAACTCGACCGAGAAAAATCTTTAATACTGGGAATGTTATTTATTTTTCTATGTACATTTTTTTTTTGGCCGAATCCAATCATTTTAATTCTACATAATGCTGTTTTTTACTTATGTGTCTAAATCAATGAACATATATTTTTAAAAAAAGTTTGTTCGGTGTTTAATTTAATGGCGTTTTCTGCAATTGAATTAACAACTATTCTTGAAGATCGTTTAACAAACTATTATTCAGGTGTTGATATAGATGAAATTGGTACAGTTTTAACAATAGGTGACGGTATTGCTAGAGTTTATGGTTTGCGAGGTATTCAAGCGGGTGAAATGTGTGAATTTTCAAAATCGGGTATCAAAGGTATGGTCTTGAATTTAGAAGATGACAACGTGGGAGTTGTTATTTTCGGTAATGATCGGTTGATTCAAGAGGGACATATCGTTGAGAGAACGCACTTTATCGTTGATGCGCCTGTAGGTAAAGAATTATTGGGAAGAGTTTTGGATGGGCTAGGTCAACCTATTGACGGAAAAGGTCCTTTAAACGCAAAGTTGAGATCAAGAGTTGAGGTTAAAGCTCCTGGGATTATTCCACGAAAATCTGTTCATGAACCGATGCAAACTGGTTTAAAAGTAGTTGATGCTTTAGTTCCTATTGGTAGAGGTCAGCGAGAATTGATTATTGGAGATCGGCAAACAGGTAAAACAGCCATTGCTATTGATACCATAATCAATCAAAAATTTATTCATGATGGCAACGATGAGTCTAGTAAACTTTATTGTATATATGTTGCTCTTGGCCAAAAACGTTCGACTGTTGCTCAAGTGAGTAGAATTTTAGAATCTGCTGGAGCATTGAAATATTCGATTATAGTGGCAGCAACAGCGTCTGATGCAGCGCCGTTACAATTTTTAGCTCCTTATACGGGCTGTACTATGGGTGAGTATTTTCGTGATAACGGTATGCACGCTTTAGTTATCTATGATGACCTTAGTAAACAAGCAGTTGCTTACCGACAAATGTCCCTTTTGCTTAGACGACCTCCAGGGAGAGAAGCTTATCCAGGTGATGTTTTTTATCTTCATTCACGTTTATTGGAGCGAGCTGCAAAAATGGGTGAAAAAGCAGGTTTAGGTTCTTTAACTGCTCTTCCTGTTATTGAAACTCAAGCGGGTGATGTTTCTGCTTACATTCCAACAAATGTAATTTCTATTACAGATGGTCAAATTTTTTTAGAAACGGAAATATTTTATAAAGGTATTCGCCCAGCTTTAAACGTAGGTTTATCAGTTAGTCGCGTTGGTTCGGCTGCTCAAATTAAAGCTATTAAGCAAGTAGCAGGGACTTTAAAATTGGAGTTAGCTCAATACCGAGAAGTAGCAGCGTTTGCTCAGTTTGGTTCGGATTTAGATGCAAGTACACAACATTTATTAAATCGCGGGGGGAAACTTACCGAATTGTTAAAGCAAGGTCAATTTGCTCCTTTAACTATTGAACAACAAGTTTGTGTTTTATTTGCAGGGGTAAAAGGGTATCTTGATAAAGTTGATACAAACAAAATTGGATCTTTTGAAAAAGGGCTGCTTTCGTCATTAGCTCAAGAACGAAGTGACATTTTAGATACTATTCGTAGTGAAAAAATGTTAAGTCCAAAGTTTGAAGAAACTCTTCATGAGTTTATGAGTTTGTTTGTTAAAAAATTTCAAGTTTAAAAAAGATTGTTGTGTTGATTAGAAAAAAAGTTTAGAAACCTTTTTATAGTTAGCATTCTTGTGCTTTTATAAATCTGCTAAAATTCTTAAACTTAAAAGGTTGACATTACGTGTAAAAATTATTCGGGGTGTCGCGTAGCTTGGTTTATCGTATCTGTTTTGGGTACAGGCATTCGAAGGTTCAAATCCTTCCACTCCGAATAGAAATGATGAATAGTTTAAACTTTTTTGCCTATGTCTTTTAATACAAATAAACGAAATATTTCTGGTTTTAAAAATTGGTTAGGTTGTTATGGGACGACTAAAAAACGAGTTTTTGAAGGTTTTCTTTGCAATAAAACTTCATTTTTCGATGTAGGTATCAAATATCGGTTCTTTCTAGAGCATGTCTATAAATTTACAGAGTTGCATAAAGTAAGAATTATTCAAGATGAAACTTCATTTAGTGATTCGTTTCTTGAGCCTAAAACTTTTAGAGACAAAAAAGATCATATTTTGACGTTAAAAATCCTGCGTAAATTTAAAAGAAAACGATATCTTCTCAAAGCCCGCATTTTGTGTCGTACAAAAAAAGGGTATCTCATTGGAGTAGCTGGGTTAATCGGTTTCGTCCCTAGATGCCATGTGGAAGGCTTAAAAACAGGGCTCATTTATTATTTCTATGTTTTTTCTGTATCGTTAAAACAATTTTCTTTTACATTAGTACGTAATCGACCTGTCATTGCAAAAAAGAAAATAAGTGTAAAAAAGAAGAAACGTGTCAAAAAAAGTGTTGAGCCAAAAAGGGAAACAATGCAATAGTAACTTGGGTAAAAAGCAAAGTTCATGTATCGTTTAAGGGCTTACTAGTTTTAGTGATAAGAAATAAAGTTTTGAAAAGTTGCATAGTTCCTTAATATCAATGTTAACAGTCAATATTTGATATTTAGGCGAATATAGTTCAGTGGTTAGAGCATTAAATTGTGATTTTAAAAGCCGTGAGTTCAAATCTCACTATTCGCCGATTGCATTTTTTTAATTATGAATTATAAACGAAAAAAAAATTTATTGATAATAAGATGGCTGAAAAAAGTGCTTTCCAGTTTTGACGTTTTTGTCATTTGTTACGTTAAACCTTTAACTAAAGAAAGATCTTTCGATTTGAGAAAAAATTTAAAAAATATTAAAATTGTCCCAGGTTCTTCCGTTAAAAGCTATTTTTTTTTCGAAAACATGGTATCATTGAACTTTTTCAATGGAAAGCTTGCGGTTTGTTACTTTAAACGTGAGGATGACATTTTGATTAGACATTTTTTGGAGAGTATAGAAAAGCAAAAATTATTGGTACCTTTGCTTTTTTATCGTTATAATAGATTTTTAAAAGTAGATGAGAAATCGTTTAAGCACCAATTAACTGATTTAGTTGGTGCTGATGTAACAACGGTTGCTTCTCGCATTAATTTTGTTAGTTTAGTATGGTTTCGATGTATTAAGTCTCAATCGCAAAAAATGTTTAATTTGATAAAATATTTGAGTAAAAATGAAAAATAAAGTTAAAAAAATATATATTCAAACGACCGATGGTTCTATTTTTTGTTGTAAATTTCTAAAGTTTTATACACGTAAAACCTCATTTTTAAAATTGGCAACTGATTGTAAGTCGCACAGATTATGGCGCGGTGTTTTTTCTAACAGTGACTCCAACGTTTTTGAGACACAAGTGTCTTTGTTCAATAAAAAATTTTTGAAAAGATGAGGAATCTTACACTTATGTTAAATTGTATCAAAAATGGGCAAATTTCAGGTCAGAATTTTGTTGTTTTTGATTTTTCAAATTCTTTATATTTCGTTTTAAAAGTTCTTGCAGAAGAAGGTTTTATAAAAGGTTTTTTAGTAAAAAAAGATAAAGATAGTTTAGAGACGAAAAAATTACACGTTTTGTTAAAGTATAAGCACGATAAGTCAATTATAGATAATATTGTTAGGCAACCAAAGAATATTGTTTTTTTTAGGGCAAAGGATTTGCAAAAACTATCGATCGGAATTGGTGTTTACATAATTTCAACGTCAAAAGGTTTTATGACCAGCGATAAAGCCTTTCATATGAAGTTGGGAGGTGAGGTCTTATTTAGAATTCAATAAAAATAATTATGTGCAACATTTCCTTTATTGATAATTCATCGATAATATACTATAAAAATTTTTTGATAGTAAAAAGTTATTATGCTCATGTTGTGTTTGATATTTCGCGTTTTAAAGATGATGAAGCGTTTATAATGTTTAAAGCTGACTCTTTATGTTTTGTTAAAGGTAAGCGGTTGGTAGATAAAGGTTTTAAAACTCGCTTTAAGTCAATCATGGCGGGAATAAATTACTTTTATTTCAAAAAATTAAACTTAGTTGGTATTGGGTTTCGTGCATGGGTTTTACATGATGAAAATAAACAAAAAAAGTTAATCCTCAAGTTTGGTTTTTCAAAACATATTGTTTTAGTTATACCAAAAGAAGTCATTGTTTTTTGTTTACGACCTGCTTCTATCATTGTAAAAGGCCCGAATAAAGAGATTACTAACTTTGTCTCGTCACGTATTCGGTTTTTAAAACGAGTGAACGTCTATAAGGGTAAAGGGATATTATACGAAAACGAAGTTGTTTCTTTGAAATTAGGTAAGCAGAAATAATAAAAATCTTTATGATTCAAATTTTTGGAAAAGTGTTAGAGAGTAATAAGTATGTTTTAAAAGGGTTAAAAGATATATACGGTCTTCATAAATTTCAGGCTTGTTTGTTGTGTTCAAAATTAAATATAGGTTTCGATTGTAAAATAAAAGATCTTTCACAAACTCAAATTATTAAATTGCTAAAGCAAATTGAATTATCTAGATTAGACATTGAAATTAATTTACGAAAAAATCAAGAATTAGTGCTAAAGCGATTAATCGATATAAAAAGTTTTCGTGGATTACTTCACGTAAAGAAAAGAATTAGAAAAAAATAGTTTTAATTAGAGGTCAATAATTCAATTGGTAGAATATTTCACTCATAATGAATTAGTTGTAGGTTCAAGTCCTACTTGACCTAGTTTTTATATAAAAAATTTTAATGTGGTTAAGATCGATAGCAATTGCTCGTGTAACATGTAGTTTTAACAATACTCACGTTTGTATAACAACAATTGAAGGTGAAACAATTTTATCGGGGTCCGGAGGAAATGTTGGGTTTAAAGGTCATAAGCGGTCAACGTCATATGCGGCTTTAAATATTGCAAAATTTTTGGCAAAAAAAGTTTATAAAAAAGGTATTCGGCGACTTTGTGTTCAACTAAAAGGATTTGGAAGCGGTAGAAAATCTTGTGTAAAAGGTTTTCTATATGGTAAATTAGGAATTTTAGAAATTGTGGATGTTACACCTATTCCCCATAATGGTTGCAAAGGATCAAAACAAAGACGAGTTTAAGAGATAATTATTTATATCGTTTTTATTACGAAAGTGGTGGAAATTGGTAGACACGTTATCTTGAGAGGATAATGGATTAAATTCTGTAAGGGTTCAAGTCCCTTTTTTCGTAAATTTTTCAATAATACGAAGGCTGGGTAACATAATGGTAATGTGTAAGATTGCAAATTTTAAAATAGTGGGTTCGATTCCCCTTTCAGCTTGATAAGAAAAAGATATGTTTTATTCACCTTTGGAACAATTTGAAATAGTGCCAATTTTTACGTTTTTACTTGGAAGTAAATTTAGTTTTACTAACTCGAGTCTATTTCTTTTTATAAGTGTAATTGTTATTCTTGCCTTTTTTTTTGTAACTTTAATAAAAAGTACGTTAGTTCCAAATAGATGGCAATCAATCGCAGAAATGATGTATCAGTTTGTACAAGGTATGTTGTTTGAAGCTTTAGGGGAAAAAGGTTCCCGTTTTTTACCTTTTATTTTCACAACGTTTACTTTCATTTTTTTTTGTAATGTGCTGGGGATGATTCCTTATACTTTTACCGTAACGAGTCATTTAGTTTTCACATTTGGTCTTGGGATGACTACCTTTATTGGATTGAATATAATTGGTGTGAAGCGTCATGGACTTCACTTTTTTAGCTTGTTTTTACCTCCTGGAGCTCCTTTGGCTTTGGCACCTCTTTTGGTACCAATTGAGTTAATTTCTTATGTATTTCGAGTAGTTGCTTTATCGGTACGGTTGTTTGCTAATATGATGGCAGGGCATACATTACTTAAAATCTTAGCAACGTTCGCTTGGAAAATGTTAGCTGCGGGTGGTCTTTTTTTAGTAATTCAATTATTTCCGATGATTGTTATCGTGGCAATCACAGGTTTAGAACTTGCTATTGCTTTTTTACAAGCTTATGTGTGGACGACGTTGACCTGTCTTTATCTAAGTGATGCAATTAATTTGCATTAATGGTACCTTTTTTAAAGTACACAAATTTAGTACTTTATTTTTATAGACTTATGGTTCAGAGGTTAGAACACATGCCTGATAAGCGTGAGGTCGATAGTTCAAATCTATCTAAGTCTAAAGTTTGGAATGTCGCCAAGAGGATTAAGGCGTTGGTTTTTGATATCAGCATTCGAAGGTTCAAATCCTTCCATTCCAGCTGTGTGCATGATAGAAACAAAAGTTAAATTAAAGATCATTTTGTGCACATTTGAGGAAGTAGTTTAACTGGAAAAACAATAATCTCCAAAATTGTAGTTCAGGGTTCGAGTCCCTGTTTCCTTGGCTTGGTAAAAATATTTCATTTTGAACTATGTCTTCAAAACTTGAGTTTGTTGTTTCTAAAATTGATGATTTAATTAATTGGGCAAGAAAAGGTTCTTTATGGCCTATGACGTTTGGTTTAGCTTGCTGTGCGGTAGAGATGATGCAGGCAGGTGCAAGCCGGTATGACTTTGATCGTTTTGGTATTATTTTTCGAGCAAGCCCTAGGCAATCGGACATAATGATAGTAGCAGGGACGTTAACTAATAAAATGGCTCCTGCTTTGCGAAAAGTTTATGACCAAATGGCGGAGCCTCGTTGGGTCATTTCTATGGGTAGTTGCGCAAATGGCGGCGGCTATTATCATTATAGTTATTCTGTTGTGCGTGGGTGCGATCGTATCGTTCCCGTTGACATTTATGTTCCGGGCTGTCCACCAACGGCTGAAGCTCTTCTTTATGGGATCCTTCAATTGCAAAAAAAAATAAAGCGTGCTAAAACTGTCCAAGTGTGGTTTTCGAGATAATGAAGTAAATAAAAAATCTATGCTGAAATCAGTCTTTTCGTTGAATTCACAAAAAAAAGTTTTAAGTCACCGCATCAATTCCGTTGTTAGTTCGATCAACGAGGCTAGTCTTTATGTAAGCGTTGATGATTTAACAAAAGTTTTATTGTTTTTCAAAAATGACGAAAATTGTCTCTACAAAGTCTTGGTTGATATTTTTGTAGTTGATTTTTTTGAATCACAAAAACGTTTTGAAATTATTTATTGTTTGTTAAGTGTTAAGTATAACACAAGAATCAAGATAAAGTGTCGTTTGGATGAATTTACGCCATTGGTTTCGATAGTAAGCCTTTTTTCAAATGCGAACTGGTTAGAACGAGAAATATGGGATATGTATGGCATCTTTATTCAAGAGCACCCCGACCTACGTAGACTTCTCACAGACTATGGTTTTGAGGGTTATCCTTTACGTAAAGATTTTCCTTTATCGGGTTATGTAGAGTGTCGTTATGATGAAAGCCAAAAACGTGTTGTTTCTGAGTCATTGGAGTTAGCTCAGGATTTTCGTGTGTTTAATTTTGAGAGTCCGTGGAAAAAAAAGAATAAATAATTTTTTAGAAAGTTTTATATGTGCGTTATTTTTATTTCTCGGAGGTTATGATAGTTGTTGTAATTGAGAGTTTAATTTTTGTTCTTTTTTTGTTACTGGTGAAAGGAATTAGTTTTCTTTCCACGAGAGTGTTAAGACCACTTTAAAGTGA
>Ga0209631_10001108_pt1 | contig 35608 bp, 38 predicted proteins | sample COG_08_FD_184752 | JGI IMG/M metagenome (GOLD analysis project Ga0209631, IMG submission 184752) | Pelagic Microbial community sample from North Sea - COGITO 998_met_08 (SPAdes) (version 2) | ecosystem: Environmental > Aquatic > Marine > Neritic zone/Coastal water | place: Helgoland, sampling... | reverse complement strand
TGCTGTTGCACTACTACCTCCCACCGCTACTCTGGGAATCATGCTGGGTGCAGGGCACACTCAACTTGCTATCGGTGCAGCCTTATTGTTAGCGGTAAATATTGTATGTGTAAATTTGGCAGCCAAGATTATTTTTTTGGTTCGAGGAATCAAGCCAAGAAGCTGGCTGGAAAAACAAAAGGCCAATCAATCCATGGTTACTTGCCTTGTGATATGGGTACTTTCTCTGGCTGTACTTTTGGTTGTTATTTTATTCCGCAAAGGATTCTTTATATATTAACGAAAATATAAATCAGTAAACGGGGAATTTATATGCAAGGTGATTTTAAGGATACTCGCAATTTTAGAACTTACAACCTGCATTATTCACCCAATAAATGCAGTAACACATTTCGATTATGCGAATAAACCCGGTGTTCAAAAAGGTAGATTCCCTGCCAGATGCCCAGAGCCATTCTATTTTCTCGTACGGGAATGGATAATTGTGTTTGGGTCAGGGCAGCACGAATATGAGCCGGCATATCATCGGGGCCTTCTGCCTGATGGTCATACAAAGGGTCGCCATCGGGAACTAATCGGTTAAAAAATTGGTTCAAATCTGTCAACACATCAGGGTCTGCATTTTCTTGAATAATAAGTGATGCAGAAGTGTGGGGAATAAACAGGGTTAATAATCCGGAACGGATGTTCTGATGTTGCATCCAGTTCTCCACCTCTCTGCTGATTTTATAAATCCCACGGCCCTTTGTTGAAACAAAAAATTGAAATTCTGACTGTTTCATATTATTACGTCTTTCCTTTACCGGTTTTTTTCAAAGGCGCGTCTCCCAAAATTAATTCCCGAGCGTGTTTTAACGAGGCTGCGGTAATTTTCTCTCCGCTCGACATTCTGGCTACCTCTTCGACACGTTCTTCAAACTCCAGTTGTCGAATTCCAGACCGAGTGCGTTTTCCTTGAACGTGTTTTTCAACACGGTAATGACAGGATGCCATTCCAGCAATTTGTGGAAGATGGGTTATGCAAAACACCTGTTTGGTTTCGGAAACCTTTTTAAGTTTGTCGCCGACTTTTTCTGCAACGCGACCGCCGATTCCCGCATCGACTTCATCAAAAATCATCACAGGAATAGTATCTTGTTCGTTAAGAATAGACTTTAAAGCCAGCATGATGCGCGATAGCTCGCCGCCAGAAGCTATCTTGGCGAGAGGGCGCAGGTCTTCTCCTGGATTCGGAGAGAACAAAAATTCCAGAGTGCCTAGACCAAGTGATGTGGGTTTTAATTTTTCCTTGCGGTATTCAACAAAACCGCCAACGTCTGGCGGGTAACTGAATTTCACTCCAAAACGCACACCATTCATATGCAATTCTTTTAATTCTTTTTCCACACCTGACTTGAGAGATTTTGCTCCCGCCTCCCGCTTATCGGCCAAAGCGATTGCCAGCTTCGATACTACTTTTTCCTTGTCCACAATATCAGCTGAAAGCTGTTTCATATTTTCTTCATTGCCCGCCAATTGTTCCAGTTCGGTGGCGAACTGGTCGCGTTTTTTTAGAATCTCTAAAACATCGTTGCCATATTTTCTTTTGAGTCCCGTTATCTCAGCCAGTCGATCTTCTATTTCTTCCAGTCGGCCAGGGTTAAATTCCAGAGTACGATCATGCGATCTTAAGGCATCTTCTACTTCTTCCAATTCATAAAAAGCCGACTGCGATCGTTCAAAAGGAGCTGCCAAATCTTTATCGACCTCAACCAAAGGCTCCAGTTCTTTTAATATTTGTCGCAGGTTTTCCAAAATGGAACCGCTTTGCTCTGACAATAAAGTCTGGCTCTGCTGTAGACCTGAGCGAATTTTTTCGGCGTGACGGAGTTTATTTTTTTCCGCTTTGATTTCTTCTTCATCATCTTCGGAAAGGTTTGCGGCATTGATTTCTGCGATTTGGAATCCTAAAAATTCTTCCCTTTGCAAACGCTCTTGCTCATCCGTCTTTAAAGATTTTAGTTTTTTGACCTGCCCTTGGTAATCTGAAAATTCTTTGGCAAATTTATCGAGACTTGGTTTGGACTTGCCAAACAGGTCGAGTAGCTCGACATGGATTTCCGGGTGCAGAAGCGCTTGATGGTCGTGTTGCCCGTGTAGGTCTACCAATCGGTCGCCCAGTTTTGCGAGAGTAGCAACGGTGATCTGGCTGTCGTTAAGGAAACAGCGATTTTTACCTGAATTAGAAATCTGCCTTTTTATATGAACCTCTCCGTCATCCGATTCAATCCCTATCTCATGTACCATTGCCAGAGTTTCTGCATCGGGTATCTGAAAAATACCTTCGACCAATGCGGTGGCTTCGCCCGTGCGAATAGAGTCTGTATCAGCCCTGCCGCCCACTAACAAATTCAGCGCGTCGATAATAATGGACTTTCCTGCTCCGGTTTCGCCAGTCAGAATATTCAGGCCCTTTTCAAAATTCACCACAAGATTTTCAATAATGGCGAAATTCTGAATTCTAATTTCTTTTAGCATGGTGGTTTTTCTAAGGAGTTAAGTTTTCTAATAATTCCATCCCCTCTTTCCTGAGAGAAAGAAGTTTTTCATCCTGAGTATTATCTGTAAGTTGTATCAGTTTGTGAAGAGATTCTCGCGCTTGAGTGGAATTATTTTTTTTAACAAGAATCTGTGCCAGTCCCAGATGATTTTCTGCGTAGTCTGGAGCCAACCGAACGGCCTCTTTTAAATGAAATACCGCTTTATCGGAATCTCCACCCAGAAAAAAGGGCAGTTCAAGATACAATTTTCCCAAAGCCCGGTGAGGACCGGCATGATTGACTTTCGGGCCCAATTCAACGGCTTTTTTCATGTCTTCTTGAAAAGGTTCGATGATCCCCAAGCTGGCCCAGATACCCTTCATTTCCGCCTGCTTACCGCGACACAGTCCTCTATAAAAATAGCTGACGGCAGAATCAGGCTGCAGATCAATAGCCCGAGAACTGTGAAGAATGCATAAGTCGTAATGGTCACTTTTTGATTCGCCTGCTTTTTTGGCTAAAGAATATTGGGTTCGCGCTTGTCGCCATTGCCACTGATACTGATTGGGGTTACTCGCTAAAACTTTTTCTATTTGCGAGGCAATCGCCTGATACCCGGTTTGCAATTGGCACTTTTCGTGCTGGCTATCAATCTCAGCCAATGTTATTGGATTTTCTGCTGAAACAACGGGAACACCAAAAGCAAAAATCAGGAAAAAGACAATCAAATACATGGTGAAATTACGCTATAATTAAATAAAAATGAAGTAACCCACTCAGTACCCCTTATCAGGGGTAAGTTGTTTAATGTCCTCCCTAATAAGAGGGACTGAGTGGGTTACTGTTTTTACCACCATTAAAATGTATCATAAATGAGAAACCTAATAACAATTGCTTTTACTATAGGGCTTTTTGTTTTAATGATCTCAGCTTCAGCTGATTCGGATAACAAGAGCCCAGAGTTTGCTGTTAAAAAGCTTTTAGGCGAAATCAAACAAATTGTTAAAAAAGATAGTTTGTCAGATGCTGAACAATCGAAAAATAAAAAACATTCCGATATCGCGTTGAGTGTCTTAAAGGTGCCGGAAATCAGCCAGAAGGCTCTAGGTAAATATTGGTCAAAACATAGTGCTGAACAACAGAAGCAATTTCAAACATTACTGGGCGATTTATTTGTCCATGTTGCCTTCCCAAGCTCTGCAAAGTTTTTTGCGAACCTGGATATTGTTTATGGAAAACCAAAAAGTAAAAAAGATATGATGGTGGTTCCGCTAAGCGTGGTGCATGAGAAAGAAGGTGAGGTAGGCATCGATTTCAGAATGAAACAGTCTGCGGAAGGCTGGCAGGTGGTGGATGTTATACTGGATGGGGTCAGTATGCGTAATAATTTGCGAAGCCAATTTTACAAAATTCTAAAGAAAAATGAATTCAAGGAATTGGTTCAGCGAATGGAAAAAAAATTAAAAGAGACTGATTGATTGTCGATATTTATTTTATGAGAAACGAAAAAATATGAAAAAAGTTGGAATGGTTAGCTTGGGTTGTCCAAAAAATACTGTTGATTCTGAACGGGTATTGGGTGATCTCGTTACTTCAGGGTATGACCTTACCCCCGATGAAGAAGATGCTGAGATAATAATCGTTAACACCTGTGGATTTATTGAATCTGCAAAAAAAGAATCGATCGATGCGATTCTTGAGATGGCTCAAAAAAAGATCGATGGAAAATGTCAAAAGCTGATCGTGACAGGTTGTTTGGCAGAGCGCCACACACAGGAACTGCTTGATGAAATCCCCGAAATCGATCATATGCTGGGGGTTGGACAATACCCACAGTTAAAAAATATTCTTGAAGAAGGCGATTTTGACAGCCGCAACCATGTGGCTACGCCTGCTGAATACTACGAATCTTATACCGACCGGTTACTGACCACCGCTTTTTATACGGCTTACTTAAAGATCGCAGAGGGTTGTTCCAATCGTTGTGCGTTCTGCATCATTCCTAAGATGCGTGGGCCCATGCGCAGTCGGTCACCTGAATCCATTTTAGCGGAAGCAGAAAACCTGGCTCAAAGGGGAGTTAAAGAGTTCAATATAATTTCTCAGGACACAACAATGTACGGTTTCGACTTGGCCATGAAAGATGGTTTGGAGAGACTGTTAAAAGGCATGGCTAAAATTGACGGTGTTGAATGGATGCGACTTTTATATTGTTACCCGACCTTTCTTAACTCCGATGTCATTGACTACATCGCCTCTGAGGAAAAGGTGTGTCGTTATATCGATGTTCCTCTACAGCATACGCATGATGAAATGTTGAAAAGCATGAAACGTCAGGAAACCGAAGGTGGTGTCCGCAAAATGATTGATGAGCTACGTTTAAAAATTCCTGAAATTGCTTTACGAACCACTTTCATCACTGGCTTTCCCGGAGAAACGGATGAACATTTTAAACATATGCTGCGATTTATTTGTGAAATGCAGTTCGATCATGTAGGCATTTTTACTTACTCCGATGAAGAAGGTACCACTGCTTTCGATTATCCTGGTCGTGTTCCCGAGGAAGTCAAAGAAGAGAGAAAAAATATTCTGATGGAATTCCAAAAAGAAATTGCGTTACGAAAAAATCAGGAAAAAGTCGGGCAGGTTGAATCGGTGCTTGTTGAAGGATTCGATGCTCAGGAAAATTATATAATGACGGGCAGGTTGGCCTCCCAGGCTCCCGATATAGACGGCCAGGTTATTCTGGAAAAATGCGAAGCCGAGCCAGGTGAAATCATTCCCGTTCGCATAACTGCAGCGGCAGATTACGATCTGGTTGCTGAACCTGTTTCGCAACCGGTTGAATTGACCGAATAGACCATCATGGGATTAAAGCGTGTCGGCATACTGACAGGCGGAGGAGATTGTTCTGGTCTCAATGCTGTTATTCGGGCTGTCACACGGTCCGCAATCTTCGAACATGAAGCCGAAGTAGTCGGTATTGAAAATGGCTTTGATGGATTGATTTTTGATCGCTATCGAATGCTCAGTGTAGAGGATACAAAAGAAATCTTACCTTTAGGCGGTACCATCCTCGGAACGACCAACAAAGGGCATCCATTCGAGTACCGTGAGTTTGACAAAGAAGGCCGTGTCACCATTCGGGATTACTCCAAACAAACGATAGAAAATTTTAATAAACTGAAACTCGATTGTCTTTTTGTTCTAGGGGGAGACGGCACTCTGCAACTTGCTCATCAATTTTTTGAGTTGGGTCTTCCTGTAATTGGTATCCCCAAAACGATTGACAATGATCTGGTAGGAACCGATTACACCTTCGGTTATCAAACCGCTGTGCAGGTTGCCTGCGATGCTTTAGATCGGTTGCATACTACAGGAGAAAGCCATCAGCGGGTGATGATCCTTGAAGTAATGGGCCGTGATGCAGGGTGGATTGCCCTTGAAGCGGGACTTGCCGGGAGAGCGCACATCATCCTGATTCCAGAAATTCCTTACCAACTCGAAAAAGTTCTGGAAAAAATTCATTTACGAAAAGAAGGAGGAAGTCCTTTCAGCATAATAGTGGTGGCTGAAGGAGCTAAAGAAATTGGTAAAGACGCAATAACTAACGAATTACCTTCCAACCGCCTGCAAGGAGTAGCTCAGTTAGGCGGAGTGGGCTATTACGTTGCTCGTGAAATCGGGGAACGAATCGATCTGGAGGTGAGGTGTACGGTTTTAGGACATACTCAAAGAGGCGGAACTCCATTAGCGTTTGACCGGGTTTTGGGAACCCGGCTGGGGACAGAAGCGGTTCAAGCCGCCGCCGAAGAAAAATATGGAAACATGGTGGCGTTACAGGGCCGCAAAATTATTCTCGTTCCCCTAAAATCTCTGGCGCGAATTGTGCGTCAGGTTCCAATTGATTCTCAGTTGATTCGTACCGCAGAATCGATAGGCGTTTGCTTGGGCCGCTAGCCATAGGCCAAAGCGAGCTTTCTATTTATTCATCAGAACTTCAGGTTTTCTACCTTGCTCCGTTGCCTGATAGATGGCTTGAAACTTTCCCCAGACTTCTTCAACACTTGTGGCGCCATCCAAATAACTTACGACCGGAAAAAATGTTTTGTCCAGTTTAAAAGGTCCGACTAGATCGGGTCGACCGTTACCCACATGCTGAAAAATCCCGATAGTAGGTGTATTAACTGCATAACCGATGTGCATGGGGCCTGTATTATTTGAAACCATTAGGCTGGCTTGGCTCAACAGATAAGCGTAATTGATGATAGACATATCAAAAGCAAAAAATATTCTATTGCTGTCTGGAAGGTCGAGTGTTTTTAATATCTCCAATTCTTTTTTATTGCCACCAAAAACAATATTTAAAGAAGTTTCTTTCAATATCAAGTTTGCGAGATTATAAAAATTTTTCGATTCCCATAGTCGATCTACTGAGCTGGCACCTATATGGCAAACCACGAATGGGGTTTTCAGTCCATTCTTATCGGTGTAATTTGCAAACGCGTTGATTTCCGAATCACTGAAAAATAATTCCATCTGAGGACTTTCAAGATCGACATTCATCTCTTTCAACATCAGAAGCCTGCGTACGATGGCATGGAGATTTGTATCAAGAGAGGGATTGCCTTCCGGCTTAACATTGAATTGCTCGGGGCACCATTTGTGGCCTTGATGATTCCAAAGGGGTGATGATTTGAGAAAAAATTTCATTCTACCAAAATCGTTATTCGCATGGAAAATATAAATGTGGGAGTACTTCGATTTAAACAGGAGTTTGAGTCCTAAAAGAATTTGTGCATACCATCTATTCTGATAGGGATAAACATTTTGCAAATGCGGATTATATTTAAAAAGATCCAGCCAATCTTTTTTAACGATCAAATCAATTTCAGTATCAGGGAAGGCTTTTTTTAATTCCCTGATCCCAGGAGTTCCCCACAGGCAATCTCCCATACCTGTTGTGCTGACTACTAAAATATTTTGAACGGTCATAAAAATTAAAAAACCAATTGAAAAATCGAATGGATTATAATCTGACATCAAAGGTAGCAGATTTATAATCTTAAAAAAAGCGAGTGCCTTTTATCCTATTTAGAGGCAACAGCTGTTACAAAGCTAAAAAAATAACAAAAACCTGCATTTTTGCTCATATTCGGCAGGTTCCATATTGTTACCTCAGCTTGAATATGTTACTCTATCCCACAATTTGGCTTCCTTTATTGGAAGAATTCCAGAAAATTTAATAACGCACGTTTCCGGATCAAATCAGGGGTGGCCCGCGGGTTCCTGATAAGAGTCGATGGAGGCGGTGGTATAACCCATTCAAATTTAAGGAGATAGGATGTCTGAAATCACAATGAAAAGCTTACTTGAGTCCGGTGTACATTTTGGTCACCAGACCAACCGATGGAACCCCAAAATGAAACCTTATATATACGGGGCACGTAGTGGAATTTATATTATTGATTTACAAAAAACCCTCACCGGTTTTCAAGCAGCTGAAAAATATATCAGGGATAGCGCCCGTTCGGGTAAGAAAATCCTTTTTGTCGCAACGAAAAAACAAGCACAGGAATTGATTGCCGAAGAAGCAGCGCGATGCGGAATGCATTATATCAACCAGAGATGGTTGGGAGGCACTCTTACCAATTTCACGACAATTCGGAAAAGTATCGCACGATTGCTGGAATTGGAAAAAATGGATGAGGAAAATCAGTTTGACCGTTTGCATAAAAAAGAAGCATTGGATTTACGCAAAGAAATTGTCAAACTGAATAAGTTTTTTGGTGGCATTAAAACGATGAAAGACTTACCCGATGTTTTGTTTATCATTGATACCAAAAAAGAAAAGATTGCGCTGGCAGAAGGAAAAAAATTAGGAATTAAAATTATCGCCATGGTCGATACAAATTCTGACCCGGATGGTATTGATTTCCCGATTCCAGCAAATGACGATGCGATGCGATCAATCAAACTGTTCGCTAAAAGAATCGCAGATGTCTATCTGGAAGGCCAGGAGATGAGAAAAGCCAACCAGGAAAAAGAAAAGGCTGAAGCAAAACCAAGCCCTAGTAAAGCTATAGAAAAACCTGCAGCTTCTGGCGATAAAGGCAAAAGCGAAACTGTAGTGCCTGCCTGACCTGAATTAAACCTGAGCATAAAACATCAGGCTGGAATTATTCTCACAGAGGCTCGCCTCTGCGGAATGGCCAACCGGAGCAACTCAATATAAATTTACAGGCAAAGCAATTTGCCTTGTTCTATTATTTTTAAGATCAACTTTTTTGTAAGGATGTTAAGGGAATGGAAATAACTGCTGCGATGGTTAAGGAACTGCGCTCTCAGTCTGGCGCAGGAATTATGGAATGCAAGTCTGCGCTAAAGGAAACAAGTGGAGATGTAGAAGCTGCTATAACTTTTTTACGTAAAAAGGGATTGGCGAAGGCTGATAAAAAATCAGATCGGCAAACCGGTGATGGTTCGGTCGGCACCTATATTCACGCCGGCAACAAACTGGGAGTAATGGTGGCGCTGAATTGCGAAACAGATTTCGTTGCCAACACGCCGGACTTCCAGGAACTGGTTCGCGATATTGCCATGCATATTGCCGCCGCTAAACCCCGGTTTGCAACACGGGATGAAGTGACGCAGGAAATTCTCGATAAAGAAAAAGAAATTGCTGCGCATGTGGCAAAAGAATCTGGTAAGCCAGTTAACATCATTGAAAAAATTGTTACTGGAAAAATGGAAAAGTTTTACGAAGAAAATTGTGTGCTCGAACAACCCTTTGTTAAGGACACCAATATTACTGTTGGAGAGCTGATCAAGCAGAAAATTGCGCTGTTGGGTGAAAACATTGTTCTCGGAAGATTTTCAAGGTTTGAAATTTAATGTCAGAAGCCGTTTATAAAAGAGTGCTCCTGAAACTGGGCGGTGAAAGTCTGGTTGAAGAAGAAGGAGATTTTGGTCTTCACGGAAATGCTCTGAAAAATATTACTGAAGAAATCAAAGCAGCGAAAGACCTTGGAGTTGAAATTGCCATTGTCATAGGCGGAGGAAACATACTTCGTGGCGCTTCTTTAAGCGATATTGGTATTGAGCGCACTACCGGCGACTACATGGGTATGCTGGCAACGGTTATCAATGCGTTGGCTCTTCAAGCTGCACTAGAGCAGGCGGGTATTCCCACTCGTGTTCAGACCGCAATCGAAATTCAAGCTGTGGCCGAAGCTTATGTTCGCAGAAAGGCAGTCCGGCATCTGGAAAAAGGCCGTGTCGTTATTTTTGCAGGTGGAACTGGCAATCCATACTTCACCACCGATACTGCAGCCTCTTTGAGAGCTATGGAAATCGGTGCCGATGTGATTTTCAAAGCGACTAAGGTAGACGGGATTTATAGTTCCGACCCTAGGACAGACAAGTCTGCAGTTAAATATGAAGAGTTGACATATATTGATGTGCTAAAAAAAGGACTGAAAGTCATGGACTCAACTTCCGTTTCTCTATGCATGGATAACAAGTTGCCGATGGTGATATTCAACGTGAATCAAAGGTATAGTATTAAAAGAGTATTGTTGGGTGAAAAACTTGGCACAACCGTGGGGGCTTAAAAAATGGTTACAGAAATAATTCAAGAAGCTGAGCAGAAAATGAAAAGCTCAATCGATCATTTGTTTCACGAACTGGGGAAATTAAGAACCGGACAGGCATCGGTGGCATTGCTTGATGATCTGATGGTCGATTATTACGGCAACCCCACTCCCTTAAAACAAGTCGCCACACTGGGATCCCCTGACAGCCATACTTTAACGGTGCAACCTTGGGAGGCAACGATCCTCAAGGATATCGAAAAAGCAATTCAGGCTTCCGATCTGGGTTTGACTCCCAATAATGATGGCAAAATAATACGTTTGTCTATTCCGCCGCTCACCAACGAAAGACGACAGCAACTGGTCAAACTTGTTAAAAAGCAATCTGAAGAATGTAAGGTGTCTATTCGAAATGTTCGGAGGGATATCAACGAAAAACTCAAGCAATCTGAAAAGAAAAATGATATCTCTGAGGATGAAGGCCGCAAAGGACACGATGAAACTCAAAAAATTACCGATAAATTCGTGGCAGAAGTAGATAAAATCATCGAGGCAAAAGAGAAAGACATTCTCGAAGTTTAACTTCGCACCTATTATCAATTTTTTATATCTACCGGGTTTATTCAGGAGTTCTCTTCTTGGTTGAATCACAGTTACAGGAAAAAATTGACCCACATCGATTGCCCAGACATATTGCCGTTATTATGGATGGCAATGGTCGTTGGGCACAAAAGAATTCTCTTCCCCGAGTTGAAGGTCATTGGGCAGGTGTGAAAGTAGTAGATCGTATTGTTACCCTGGGTTGTAAACTCAATCTTGAAGCATTGACTCTGTATTCCTTCTCCGATGAAAATTGGAACCGCCCCTCTGCCGAAATCGGTACTCTGATGAAAATCCTCGATCATTTCCTCAAAAAAGAATTGAACAGAATGAAAGAGGAGAATATTCAGTTCAATACCATTGGGCATATCGAAGAACTACCCGCATCTATACAAAAGCTGATTCGATATTCCATTGATGAGACACGGAACAATACCGGAATGATTCTTACCCTGGCCTTAAGCTATGGTGGCAGACAGGAAATTATGGACGCTGTGAAAAAAGTAGCGCAAATGGTCAAGGAAGGAAAAGTTTTACCAGAGGATATCGACCCGTCACTATTTGAATCCTTTCTTTCCACTCACCCAATTCCAGATCCAGACTTGTTGATAAGAACCAGCGGAGAAAGAAGAATAAGCAATTTTCTTCTTTATCAAAGCGCCTACACAGAATTGCATTATAATGATGTTTTGTGGCCCGATTTTACAGAAGAGGATTTTTTAAATGCCATCGCCGATTATCAAGGTCGAGACCGCCGGTTTGGAATGACTCAGGAACAGATTGCCAAAGCCTAATTAAAAATTTCAATGACCACCCCTTCTAACTTCTTAATAAAATAATTTTTAAATACGTTTAGGAGAAAACTTTGGAACGCGTTATCAGCGGAGTCATAGCTATTCCCATAGTGCTTGGGATTATTTTGTATGGCCATCCCGGGTTATTTTTTTTATTGATTGTATCCATAGTTCTGATTGCCGCACACGAATATTTTTCGATGATTGCTAATGCAGGGATTAGCGGGTTCCCTATTGAAGGTTTAGTTTTGAGTTTTCTTCTCCTTGCCATCGGATTTTTCATCCCGCAATTTTTGTCTCTGTTTGGCGTTTTTATTCCTCTCACATTGTTTATTGTTTGGTGTTACAGAGAAAAAAATGTGCGCGTAGCACTCGACTCTATTTCCTATACCCTGTTTGGTATTCTTTATACGGCGGGACTAGGTGGCTACTTCCTTTTAATTAGCAAGCTGGAAGGAGGCCGACAAATAATCGTATTTATTTTATTGCTCGTCTGGGCGGGGGACTCAGCGGCTTTTTATGTCGGCCGGAAATTTGAAGAGCACAAACTGCTTGAAGTGGTTAGCCCTAATAAAACAATTGAAGGTGCTGTTGCCAATGTAATGGGGACTTTAATAGCGGCCCTTTTGGCGAGTAGCCTGTTCTTCAATGAAATCCCTCTAATCCATTGTTTGATTGTAGCTTTTATTTGCGGTATCATCGGTCAGTTTGGCGATTTAACAGAATCGCTGATAAAACGTAATTGCCAGGTCAAAGATTCCGGAACCTTGATTCCGGGACACGGAGGCGTTTTAGATCGCATCGACAGTCTTTTGTTTGTTGCCCCGGCTTTTTATTGTTACTACCAGATTTTCCTTGCAGTCTAAACGCATATGAAAAAAATCTCTCTTCTTGGTTCTACAGGTTCGATTGGGGTTAACACACTGGATGTTGTTGAGCGAAACCCAGAAAGTTTCCAAGTTCTGGCCATGTCGGCGGGAAGCAATGTTGATTTGTTCGCCGAACAAGTGCGAAAGTTCAAACCTAAAGTAGCCTCTTTATTTGATACAAAAAAAATTGCAACTCTGAAAGAACGCGTTGCCGATTTGGATGTTGAAATCATCCCAGGGGAAGAAGGTTCCATTGCAGTCGCAACCCTTTCAGAAGCAGACGTAGTTGTTTCTGGTGTTGTAGGAAGTGCGGGCCTCATACCCGCAATGGAAGCCCTGAGAGCAGGAAAAAACCTTGCTTTGGCAAATAAAGAAACTCTAGTTATTGCTGGGGAACTTGTTCTCAAAGAAGCCGAGAAAACAAACTCGCAAATCATTCCTATCGACAGCGAACACAGTGCTATTTTCCAGGCATTGAATGGCGAAAAGAAAGAACGCATTAAAAAAATTATCCTGACTGCATCAGGCGGACCCTTCCGTACCTTCAGTCTTGATCAAATGGAAAACGTTACAGTAAAAGACGCGCTCAATCATCCAAACTGGGAAATGGGTGCGAAAATTACAATCGATTCATCCACCATGATGAATAAGGGGCTGGAATATATCGAGGCCAAGTGGTTGTTTGGTGTCGACACTCCAGTTGAAATCATTGTGCACGCACAAAGTATCATCCACTCAATGATAGAGTTTGTCGATACCTCCATCATGGCACAGTTAGGCATCCCTGATATGCGCGTACCGATCGCCTACGCATTAACTCATCCGGATCGATTCGAATGTGGTTTGCCATCGCTAGACTTCGCAGCAATGGGTGACCTAACCTTTGAAGCACCCGACTTTGTGCGATTCCCCTGCTTGCAGTTGGCAATTGATGCAATGGAAATGGGTCAAACCATGCCTGCCATACTCAATGCTGCGAATGAAATTGCAGTGCAGGCATTCCTCGATGAACTCATCCCTTATAAAGATATAGCAGAACTCATTCGTATGGTCATGCATAACCACCGTCCATCTCCCTTAAACGATTTGCAGGATGTGTTGAACGCGGATCGATGGGCACGCCAAGAAACTACAAAACTAATCACCGTCACTCATTAGTTTGAGGGGCAATCGGCCATAATATCTAGGCTTTCCATAAGATGAACTCACCTATAATTCGTATTGGTAATGGTTACGATGTGCACCGTCTGGTTACAGGAAGAAAGCTGATACTCGGCGGCATTGAAATCCCACATTCGACCGGACTCGATGGGCATTCCGATGCCGATGTCCTCTTACACGCGTTATGCGATGCTCTTTTGGGAGCCGTCGGCGCAGGTGATATCGGCGCCCATTTCCCGGATACCGACTCCAAATGGAAAGGCATATCCAGTCTTGTTTTACTGGAGCAAGTCACCGCAACTTGCAGAGATAAAGGATTTGAATTTTCCAATATCGACACCATCATCGTTGCGCAAAAACCAAAACTGGCTCCGTTTTTACCTGATATGAAAAAGAATATTTCACAGGCTATGGCAATAGACATAGGTCAAATAAATATAAAAGCCACAACAACAGAAAAATTAGGGTTCGCAGGCAAAGAAGAAGGTATTGCCGCGTACGCTGTTGCATTATTATCCAAGACGATCAACTAAAAATGATTAACTCACGCATAGTCATAACGGGTATCGGGCTGACAGCTCCAAATGGCAACAACCTGAAAGAGTTTCGTCACAACCTGCTCAATGGAGTATCGGGAGTGCAGGAATACGAAACCCGTTATATGGGCAAAGTGCTAGCCGGAGTTTGTGATTTTGACGAACTCAAATACCAGAAAAAAAAGGAACGTCGTCGCGGAACCCGAGTGGGTTCAGTTTCCATTTACTGTTCGCGAGAAGCGTTTTTCGATGCAAACATAGACCTGGAATCCATTGACCGATCAAGAGTAGGTGTCTACCTGGGAACAACAGAACACGGAAATGTAGAAACCGAAAACGAAGTCTACAATATCAGCAAATACGATTACGATACAAAGTTCTGGTCGCATCATCATAACCCTAGAACCGTGTCCAACAATCCCGCCGGTGAAGTTACCTTGAATATGAAAATCACCGGTCCACACTACACCATTGGCGCGGCCTGTGCCGCTGGCAATATGGGCGTCATTCAGGGAGCGCAAATGTTGCGCCTCGGGGAAGTCGATCTGGCATTAGCCGGGGGCGTTTCTGAAAGTATTCATACCTTCGGAATTTTTGCCAGTTTCAAAAGTGAAGGTGCGCTTGCTGAACACAAAGACCCAACAAAAGCCAGTCGTCCATTCGATAAAAACCGCAATGGAATTGTTTGCTCCGAAGGCGGTTGCGTCTACACTCTTGAACGTTTGGAAGATGCCGAAAAACGCGGCGCAAAAATTTATGGAGAAATTGTGGGCTACGCCTCAAATTCCGATGCCAAAGATTTTATTTTGCCCGATCCCGGTAGACAAACTCAATGCATGCGCTTGGCTCTCGACCGAGCCGGACTCAAACCCGACGACATCGATATCCTCAACGCGCACGCAACCGCGACGCAAATGGGAGACATTCAAGAAACCAAAGCCATTCGCGATGTGTTCGGCAACGACAGCAAAACCCGAGTCAACAATACAAAAAGTTTTATAGGTCATACTATGGGCGCAGCAGGCACTTTGGAACTGTCCGGTAACTTGCCATCCTTTGAAGATAATATGGTTCATCCCACTATCAATCTCGACGACCTCGACCCGGAATGTGCAGTGAATAATCTCGTTGCCAATACCCCAGAAAAAATTCCATCCGTAAATTACATCATGAACAACTCCTTCGGTATGTTCGGCATCAACTCCGTCCTAATAGTAAAACGCTACGATCAGTAGAATAGCAAGCTAACCAAACAACCCCGAACGTCATCGCGAACGACCAGAGGGAGTGCGGCGATCCAGGCTGAATAATATTTCACTTTGCCGGTAAGTTGTTTTGTCAAAGATGCTTTCTTGTCTCTTCTAGATTGCCATATCGCCTTCGGCTCTTCGCAATGATGAGAAATACACCTACTTCTTTTTATTAAACAATTTTATTCGGCCTATAGAATATTTTCTGTTAGGTTACAGAAATCCTTACCCTTGAAAGGATAGGGGGCAAATAGTTCGTTTTCCCTTGGCGGGAGAAGGTTAGGATGAGGGGGGAATTAAAAAATGAATCTATTAACTAGTCCGGAATTTATCATTATAGGAAAACAAAACCGTGCCGCTTTCAAATTTTAAAGCCGTATTTTTCGATGTTGGAGGAACTTTGATTCGTGTTCATCCTTCTGTGGGGGATGTATATGCCAAGCACGCCCGTGACTTTGGATTTTCCGGGACACCTGATGAACTCAATGAAGGGTTTCGTTCGCAATGGAAAAAAATGGGTGGCATAGAATCTTTGGAAAATAAGTCTGGGCCAAAAGTGGAAGAAAAATTTTGGAAAGATCTGGTGTTTGAAGTTTTTCAACCGCTTGGGGGACTTGACCGTTTCGATGAATATTTTGAACTGATCTTTGAAGTATTCCGTGACGGTTCGAACTGGAAGATCCACGAAGATGTGATCGAGTCTAGAATTTTTGAAAAATTAAACGAGCGTGGAGTTATTTTAGGTGTTATTTCAAATTGGGATTCTCGACTGACATCAACCTTGGAGAATTTAGAGCTGGCAGATCATTTTAAATTCATTCTTCCTTCGGCAGTGGTGGGTTCTGCCAAACCAGATAAAAAAATATTCGAAGAAGCTTTGCGACTAAGCGGTGTTAAACCTCATGAGGCTTGCCATATTGGGGATGAAGTTAAAACAGATATCGTTGGGGCGAGAAATGTAGGGATTTACGGAATTCTACTCGATCGTGATAATCGGTTCGATGATTCTATTCAACCCCGAGTAAAATCTTTTTTGGAGCTGGTTTAAGGTTTGTAGCCTATGGTGCCAATGAATTTTGCATTTTTGAAGTTTGTTTCACTGGTTTTAGCAGAGGTCAAATTGGCTTTGGTGAGATCTGCACCATGAAGGAATGCGGAGGTTAGATTTGATCTTGTAAGGTCCCAACCCACTAAGCTTGCGAATTTCATGCTGGCCTGTATGTATCTCGCTCCATACAAATTAGCTCTACTTAAGGTGATTTTCTCGAGAGTAGCTCGGCTTAAATCTGCTTCTTTGAGAATCGCGGTGGTCAAATCTGCTTCCGTCAAGTTTGCCCCTTGAAAATTACATTTGGACAGAAAAGTCGTAACGAATTTAGTTTTAATCAACCTCGTATCGCTGAAGTTCGACGAAGCAAGAGTCAACCCGCTAAAATCTAATCCGGAAAGCACCAAACCTGAAAAATCCATATTATTTTAGTGGGTGATGCTCTTGGTGATGAGTAACCTTCTAATTTCTTCTACTGTTATATTTGCCATTGAAGTTTAATCCAATTGAGGTGCCTTTAAGCTTAATGACTTTAACCATTCCAACCCTTCTTAACAAGTGAAATTTGTTACGGTATTTCATTGTTTTTGCCTGCCTCTAGCACCCTATTTTTATTACGCATATCCCAAATCAATAACACATAAAAAGGCAGGTATTCAAGCCAGGGAATCCATTGGCTCCAAGATTGAATTTCCTGATAATCGAAATAGAAGTCTAGGTAATAAAGTCCAACCAGGCCTGTTAAAAGAATCCACACCCGATTGGGAAACAGACATAAAAAAGGCACGACCCAACACAAGTACCAGGGGTTTTGAATAGGGCTGAGCAAAAACACCAATGCCATCAATATAAAAAACTGTTTCAAAAATGTTTGCGGGTCTTTAATCAAGGAAGTATTTTTTAACAAAAGCCAGATTAAGACTCCCATCAAAACACAAACTACAGTTAGTTTGCTCAAAAACACAGGTAGGGAGTTTGATAAAAAGGTGATGTTGTTTAAATCTCCCGGTAGGTTCTTGAAAAGAAAAAGCAGACAGGCAAAAATGCTGTCATTGCTTTGCCAATAAAGAGAATAAGCTTTAAGACCATCAAATATTTGTAGCCCGATTCCCATAAAGGGGACATATCCTAAAATTATTACTCCGACAAATAACAGTGAATTTAGGATCGGAGTCCGCCAGGGGTTTCCCTCTGATTTTTTGCAATGTTCGAAACAGGCCTGAATATAAAGTGGAAATAAGATAGCCGGATATAGCTTGCCGAGAAAGCCCAGCGCAAGAAAAAATGTCGCCAAGGTGTGACGGCTATTAACCAGGAAATAAATCGAACCGCATAGAAATGAAATACCAATGATATCCAGATGTGTTGAGTTGTAAGTTTCTTTTATCATCAGTGGACACCAAAAGTAGACCCCGCTCATATTTCTATTCAATCGGAGCTTGCCCAAAATCCTTATGATGAAGAACAAAGCCAGAACATCAAAAACTAGAAAAGCCACTCGCATGGCAAGAATGCTATCTGGCTGAAAAAAATGAACCACTCGGAAAACATATTGAGCCATGGGGGGATAAATGGTGGGGACGCTGGGGTGATTTACTCTTTCCAGATATTTGAGAGATGTTGTCGATTCCCATTTTAATTCCGCCAGTTGCTCTAATTCGCGTTCATTTTTTTCATTATAAACTTCGTAATAAGTTTCGGGATTCTGAATTTGCAATTCTTTAAACTCATGAACTTCGGAAGGAGAATACGCGAAAGGATTAATGTTATTAGCAAAAACTTTTCCATCCCAAAGATAGCGATAGACATCGTCTTCTTGTATCTGTTGCGCCGGTAAAATAGCAAGCCTGAATAACAGACCGAAGACGATCATTGTCCAAAAGATAAATCGGTCATTGGATTGTTTTGAAAGAATAAAGCAGGCGGTGAAGAAGATTAGCGACAGCGAAAAATAAATTCCCAGGTAAGTGAGAATGGGGCGGTCGGCATAACCTTCCCCCCAATTGAACTCGGTTGAAATTTTGGTTAGGAATAAATAGAGTAGTAGGCTGGTAATTCCCAGGAAAACTACCTGAAGACGTGGGCGCATCAGAGTCTAATGCGTTTGTGCGAAGGAGCTTTGCCCTTCCAACTTTTTCAGCTTTTCGATTTTGAGATCAGAAAGAGTTTTGTAAATTTCCAGCACACTGACTTCATGGTAATCCAGAAGTTCCTGAAGAACTTTACGTATCAAACCCAGATACTTTGGGTGGCTCGGTATGGAAAGTTTTATGGGTTGAGACATACGTTTCGAATCATTAAATTTTAATGGATGAAGCGAACAGTTTACCTTCAAGTCCCTTTATATCAATATTATCACCCGCTAGAGCGGGAGGCAAATAGCAATCATCTTTTAGTAACGCTCCGTTTAAGTTGCATGAGCCACCTACTATGGGATGTCGAGTTTGCCATGATTTTCTACACAAGGAAGGAATTTAAAGGATTATAAGTTATTCCTTTAACTTATGCGTTAACATAGCTAAAATAGGAATTGGGGTCAAACCAATTAGGTTATTGAGTTATGATAAGGAAGCAGGACCTAAATAAAAACTGGTCGGACCTAAGTTCAGTTCTTTTTGAATCACTGCCAGAAAGTTTGCAGAACGATCAACAAGAATGGCTGTCTTACCATTGGAACCTCGTGGTTGGAAAAGAAATAGCAGATATATCTAACATTGATAAGATAACCCAAAGCACACTTTATATCCGGGTTCAAAGTAAAGAATGGTTGCCAGCGCTGGAAAGCTTAAAGAAAAAAATCATTCAGGAAATAAACAGCCGGGCAGGAAAAAACCTGGTGGAAAAAATTAAGTTAAAAATATAGCTCCTTAGAAATCTTTTGTTGAATAAAAAAATGAAGATACAGAAAAACCGAATAATGAATGGATGGTCAGTGGCAAAAACCCTTGTATCTGGAATGCTATTTTTATCTCTTTCCAACTGTACGACTGTTGGTAGTCAGATTGAAACGCAATTACAAGATTCCGATCTTTCAAGTTCTTATGCTGCAAAAATGTATGAACAAAAAAAACAACAATCCCAACCGCTGGATGGCAAAGACCCGCGTGCCTACTTCCATTTTCTCATGTCGCTGGAATCTGAAAAGAGATTTCAGTTTGAGCAAGCGGCTATGCAATACAAAGAGATTGTAAAATATGACCCAGAAACCGAAAAATTTTTTGAAAAGCAGGTGCGCCTACTGTTACGTACTGGCCAGTTGGATAAAGCGGTTGAAGCAGGGCAGGCTGCTTTAAAGCGGTTCCCTAAGAATAAAAAAATCCATATGGATTTGGCAGACATCCTCATGAGCCAGGGAAAAGCAGACGCTTCTATTTATCATTATGAACGGGTCCACCAGATCAACCCTAAAAGCTCCCGCGCCATTTTCTTAAAGGGAACCGTGCTTGAAGAACAGGGAAGATGGGGCCAGGCGAAAGATATGTATTGGAAGGCGGCCAAAATGGAACACAATAATCCATTGGGGCAGTTCTATCTGGGCAGAGCTTTATTGCATGATAATGAATTAGAAGAAGCGGAAAAAAGGTTCCAGATGTCAGTTGTTTTGAAACCCAATTTATTACAGGCGCGAAAATACCTTGCATGGGTTTACGAGCGTTTGGGAAAGCATGAAGAAGCTCTTAAAGAGTACAACCTTCTATTAAAACTCAAACTAAACAATTCTTTTATTGAAGAACGTGTTGCAAAGCTTCAGAACGTCTCGGACCCTGCGTATAAAAACGAAATGTCCAATTACCAAGGAATCCCCGCCGAACTGGAAAAGCAACCGAATGTCCACATGAGAATCGCTGCTATTTATTTTGAAGAAACCCTTTACTTAAGGGCATTAGACGAGTTTCAACTGGTTGTGGCCGCAGATGATCATAAAGACCCGCATGTGCTCATGGCGCGGATCTATGAGAGCCAGGGGCGATTGGATAAAGCTATTGAAGAATTTGAAATACTTAGAAACCTTGAGCCGAAGTCAATGGACATCCTGCTTTATTCTGCACGGCTATACAGTCTGGACGAAAAGACGGATGTCGCCATTAAACTTTTGCAAAACGCCACTGAAATGGAACCCAAGAACGATCAAATTTACCATTCTTTGGCTTTGGCCTATATGTCAAATCAAGAAAATGGCAAGGCTGTGGAAAGCATGAAAAAAGCTTTGGTTCTCAATCCTAAAAAAGATTCCTATTATTTTGAGTTAGGCGCCTTAATGGAAAAAGCTGGGGACTTTAAAGGTGCGATTGAAAATATGCGACAGGCTATCGAAATCAATCCTCTGCATTCAAACGCTCACAACTTTTTAGGATATATTTATGCTCTGGAAGGCCGCGACCTCGATCGTGCCTTAGAGCATTTGAAAAAAGCTCTCATTATTCAACCTCGCAACGGTTATTTTTTAGACAGCCTGGGGTGGATCTATTTCAAAAAAGGCGACTCAGAAAAAGCCCTTGCACAAATTCAGAAAGCATTGATTTATACCGACCCGGATCCCGTACTTTATGATCACCTTGGGGACATTCTATTTTCTTTGAAAAATTATGACGAAGCAACAGGAGCCTGGAAAAACAGTCATTCCCTGACACTCCATAATAAAGATGATCTGGGCGGAGAAAAGCCTAACCCGCAAACCCTGCAGGATAAAATTGAAAAAGCAAAAAAACTCATCCAACAAAATTATTAACAATGCCACGCCTTGAGGAAATATTGGGTGACTATAGTAAGAGGATTGACGGACCTATTGTATGCGGTGGTTCGCCGCGCTCCACAGGGGTTTTTATTTGCTTTGCTCTTGCTGGTCGGTTGCCAGACCCTGGTTGAAAAAGCACCCCCGCATTTTTCAAAAGATAAAATCTCTTCTGGTTATATATTCAATCGACTGCAAACTCGCGCGAATAAAATTCATAGCGTTAAATCATTTGCGCGCACTATTTTTATTGGTAAAGAATTTAAGCAATCCTTCCGCCAGACTCTGATAATAAAAGAAAGCCATTCCATTCGGGTTGATACCTACGGATTGTTTGGTCAGGCGATGGGGGTTTTTATAAGTGATGCCGGGGATATGCAGTTTTTAGATCCTGCAAAAGGTAGGCTCTATTCGGGCTCGGATGTAAAGAAACTGTTGAGAAAATTGCTTGGGACGCAAATCGATTTTCGTCAGCACTTAAGAATTTTTATGGGACATATCCCAAACTTTGAATTTCTCAAGGTGGAAAAATCTCGATTAACTTCAGACCAGACGCAATACATCCTGCTGGCTAAAGATTTAAAACGTAGTGGGGAAGTTCGCCTCCATATAGATGCTGTAACCTTGTTGCCGGTCGAGATGACTCGAATCGAAATGGGTCAAAAACGATATTTTGTTCAATGGCAGGATTATGAAAAAATCGGCAGTATAGATTGGCCGCATTTGATCACTCTCGAATTTCCCGCAAAGCAGGAAATCATACGGATCAAGTATAAGGACCCGGCTTTGAATGGAAAAATTTCTAAGAACACTTTTCAGCTCATGCCAACAGCTTCTACGAAATAAAAATGACTCCACCTAAAAAACTAAAATTTAAGACTCCCGCAAAAATAAATTTAGGCCTGCATATCCATAAAAAAAGAGACGACGGGTTTCACGAGTTGGAGACCTTGTTACAAATGGTGGCTTGGTTTGATGAGGTGGAGTTAGAAGAAACTCAGGAGAATATCGAGTTGTTTTGCGATACTCCGGATATCCCAATTGATGAGACCAATCTTGTTGTCAAAGCAGCGAGGCTTCTGCAAAATCGTTTTCCCGGCAAATGTGGAGGTGCAAAAATTAAGCTGAAAAAAAATATTCCTTCTGGAGCCGGGTTGGGAGGAGGTAGTGGAAATGCCGCTGGAGTTTTACTGGCCCTGAATCTGTTGTGGAATTTGAAAATACCGCGTGACGATTTGATTTCTATGGCCTCCGGGCTGGGTTCTGATGTGCCCTTTTTTCTCATGTCACCCTGCGCTATTGGAACGGGTAAAGGTGAAATTCTGCAACCGGTTGAGAATCCGATTAGTTTTTATATTTTAATGATTTATCCTGGATTTCCCATAGCGACCCCATGGGTTTACAGCAATCTAAAATTGAAGTTGACAAAGGCCGAAAATAATATTAGCATTTTGAAAAATTTTATTTTGCGCTCGGAGTTTGCCCAATTGGGGGCAGCCCTTCACAACGACTTGGAACCCGTTGTATTTAAAAGGTATCCGGAGATCTTGGAGATAAAAGATGAGCTGCTAAATTCAGGGGCTGGAGGTGCGCTCTTGTCGGGAAGTGGTTCTACCGTCTTTGGAATTTTCGATAATCCCGAAATTGCTAAAAAAGCGTTAGTCAGATTTACAGGGGGAAAACACAGGGTGTTTCTGGCTAAAAGCATCACTCGCTTTTCTGAATTTTTTCCTAAAGAAATGATATAGGCTTTTTAACAATGCACTTGTCATTGTGAGAAGCCTTTTCGTCTTTACACCTTATAGGCCCCTTGTGGGCACAAATTTTAACGGTACGGTTTACCGCGCCTTGGGGCGTCGTCAAGCGGTTAAGACACAGGTTTTTGATGCCTGCATTCGGAGGTTCGAATCCTCCCGCCCCAGCCAATTTTTTTGAGGATAAAAAATGTTTTCCAGTGATAATGGGCGTGTACTGGTTTTTTCCGGTAGAGCGAATCAAAAACTAACGGAAGAAATCTGCGGATACATGAAAGTCCCATCTGGGAAAACCGTAATTCGTGATTTCTCTGATAAAGAAATCTATGTGCGAATCGAAGAAAATGTTCGTGGCGGAGACGTTTTCGTTGTTCAGTCAACTTGTTTTCCGGGCAATACTAATTTGATGGAACTGCTGATTATGATCGATGCTTTACGTCGCGCTTCAGCAAAAAGGATAACTGCCGTGATCCCTTATTACGGGTATGCTCGGCAGGACAGGAAAAACGAACCTCGGGTTCCTATTACATCCAAACTAATTGCCGATTTAGTTGTCACAGCAGGAGCAGATCGCGTTTTGACGGTTGATTTACATGCCGGACAAATTCAAGGTTTTTTTAATGTTCCGGTGGATCATCTCTTCGCAATAAATGTTTTGATCGAGTATATCAAAGAGCAAAAATTCGAGAACATGATCGTTATTTCACCAGATGCCGGTGGTGTGGAAAGGGCACGCGCTTACGCAAAACGTTTGGACACCTCCCTTGCGATTATTGACAAGCGCCGGGATATTCCTAATGAAGCCAAGGCGATGAATATCATCGGTGATGTAAAAGGGAAAATAGCTTTTATCGTAGACGATATGATTGACACAGCGGGAACACTGATGGAAGCGACGGATGCGCTTTTGGGTGCAGGGGCAAAGGAAGTCCATGCCTGTTGTTCTCATCCGGTTTTATCGGGTCCCGCGGGAGAACGTATTGCAAATTCACCTATTAAGTCAGTGGTGACAACCAATACGATTCCCTTGAATGATGAGCTGAAAATAAACCCTAAGATAAAAGTGTTATCTGTTGCGTCTCTATTAGGAGAAGCAATTTTAAGAATTCATCAGGAAACCTCTGTTAGTTCCTTGTTCGATTCAAAAAAGGATTAAAACATAGGTTCCCTGCCAGAAAATTTTTTTACATTGATTGGAGTTCAGAATGTCAGTTTTAACAGGAAAAATAAGAGAACCAAATGGTAAATCAGCCGCACGAAAATTGCGGACGGACGAGTGCATCCCGGCAGTGGTGTATGGTCTCAATGATAACGTCAGCTTATCGGTCAACCCAAAAGAACTAAGCAAATTGATTGAAGCCAAAGGACGCAATGTGCTTATTGAGTTGAAGGTCGATGGCGATAAAGCAGAAAACAGAAACGTCGTGCTACAAGAATTTCAAACTCACCCTCTTAAGCCGGGCTGGGTACATATTGATTTTCTTGAAATCGATGTGACCAAAAAAATCAAAGCAAAAATTCCAGTTATTCTGATTGGTGTTTCTCCTGGAGAAAAGCAGGGCGGACATGTAAACCACATTATTCGTGCTTTGGAAATTGAAAGTCTGCCGAAAGACATTCCCGAGAAAATAGAAGTGCAAATGGGTGAGATCGAGCTAAACCAGATGATTCATGTCTCCGATCTGAATCTGGGTGAATCTGTATCAATAATAGATGACCCTAACGATGTCGTGGTGAATGTTCATCTCGAAAAAGTAAAAGAAGAAAAATCTGAAGAGGAAGCAGCAGAAGGAGATGCTGCTGCTCCTGCAGACTCCAAAGAGGATGCCGGGAAGAAAGAGGACGGTAAAAATTAATTGTGTTTTTGATTTTAGGCTTGGGCAATCCTGGGCCGCGTTATGAGCTGACACGCCATAATGCGGGATTTCTCGTTTTAGACAACCTGGCTGATAAATATAAAATCAAGCTGACTCAACATATGCATCGTTCCCTTTATGGAAAAGGGGAAATTGAAGGGCTTCCGGTTATTCTCGCAAAGCCGATGACCTACATGAACGAGAGTGGAAAAGCTGTCAAAGCGCTTCTTGCCGCTTTTAATCTTTCCCCTGAACAGATTCTGGTAATACATGACGACATTGACCTACCGCTTGGCAAAATAAAGACCAAGCTCAAGGGGGGCGATGGCGGTCAATTGGGAATTAGATCGACCATAGAAACTTTGCGAACTAGGGAGTTTTATCGAGTGCGCATTGGGGTCGACCGCCCTGAAGATAGAGAGGACATTGTAGATTATGTTTTGTCCCCTTTTACTGAAGAAGAGTCAGGGCTGTTAAATGATGTAATGAATAAAGCGGTGCAAACGCTAGAAGCGGCGCTCAAGGAACTTAATAAATAGAAAAACCCTACGGAGGAGTAATAAGAATGTTATCGGAATACAAAGGAGAAATTGGCTTCATAGGTTTTGCCATGGTGGCATACCTGGTAATGGCCGCTTTTGATGTATCGCAAAACTATGTGTATCTCGCTGTTGTTTTTGGTCTCTTCGGACTCATCATCGCTTGGAAACTTTTTGAAGGTGTCGATGACGCACCAGCTGGAAATGAAAAAATGACAGAAATAGCCGAGGCTATCCATGAAGGAGCTATGGTTTTTCTTTCAAGGGAATACAAAATCCTCGGCTACTTTATCGCGGGAATTTTTCTACTCTTGCTTGTTCTGATTTCCATGCAAAAGGGAACATGGATTGGACTCTGGACAGCGATTTCTTATGCCGTCGGCGCAGGTTGTTCCATGCTGGCTGGTTTTTTTGGTATGAATGCAGCGACAACATCCGGTGTTCGCACTTCCCAAGCCGCTGTTGACGGTGGGCAGTCCAAGGCACTTCTCATTGCATTCAATGGGGGTGCGGTGATGGGACTTTGTGTGGCAAGCCTCGGGCTTATCGGTGTCGGAGGATTATTCCTTCTATTCGGACGTGGAGATTCTTTTACAGTCATCAGTGGGTTTGCCATGGGTGCGAGTTCCATTGCATTGTTCGCACGCGTAGGTGGCGGTATTTATACCAAAACCGCAGACGTTGGCTCTGACCTCGTTGGTAAGGTAGAAGCAGGTATACCGGAAGATGATCCTCGTAACCCAGGCGTTATCGCCGATAACGTAGGTGACTGCGTAGGCGACACAGCAGGGCTGGGCGCAGATATTTTTGAATCTTATTGTGGTTCCATGATTGCAGCTATTGTCATTGGTGCCAGCATGGCGACCTTACGGTTCGAATACATGGCTCTTCCTATTATGATAGCCATGGTGGGTTTACTTGCTTCGGTCATTGGTATTCGTGCCATGACATCTTTAGGCAACATGGACCCTTCAGCAGCTCTTAGAAACTGCACCTTTATTAGTGCGGGTGCCATGTTGTTCGTGGCGTTTTTCCTTATTAAAGTCATGGGCCTTCCATCAGGCGTGTTTATCGCCTTGTTGTTCGGTTGTCTGGCGGGAATCGGTATTGGTTTGATCACCGAATATTACACAGCCAGCAAGCCTGTTGTTCGTATTGCAGAGGCAAGTAGCACGGGTGTTGCAACGGTAATGATCACTGGTCTTGCGGTTGCAATGGAGAGTTGTGTGATTCCTGTAGTGATTATAGCTTTGACTATTTATGTTAGTGCCGGGTCTGCCGGTCTTTATGGTGTTGCACTGTCTGCCGTGGGTATGTTGGCAACAGTTGGTATTACCATGTCCGTCGATGCTTATGGGCCAATCGCCGATAACGCAGGTGGAATTTCAGAGATGGCAGGGTTGGGAGAAGAAACTCGAAAAATTACAGATGGACTCGATCAAGTGGGCAACACCACGGCCGCTATTGGTAAAGGATTTGCTATTGGTTCTGCGGCTCTGACAGCGTTGGCCTTGTTTGCAGCGTTCACTCAGGCAGCGAATATCGAATCCATTGACATCACAAAAACCAATGTGGTTATTGGTATGTTTCTCGGCGGTGTGGTGCCATTTTATGTTGCAGCTCTGACCATGACTTCGGTTGGTAATGCGGCGATGACCATGGTTGAAGAAATTCGCCGGCAGTTCCGCGAAATTCCAGGACTGATGGAAGGCACTGGCAAACCTGATAGTGCACGTTGTATCGATATCAGCACCCAGGCAGCTTTGAAAGAAATGATTGCGCCAGGTGTAGTGGCTTTCTTAACGCCTATCATAGTTGGTTCGATGCTCGGCGCAGAGGCGTTGGGTGGAATGCTGATGGGTGCAACTTTGGTCGGTGTTTTATTAGCGTTGTTCATGTCGAATGGCGGTGGTGCTTGGGATAATGCCAAAAAATATGTAGAAGCAGGAAACCTTGGCGGGAAAGGTTCCGATGCTCACCATGCTACAGTTGTTGGAGATACAGTAGGTGATCCATTGAAAGATACCTCGGGTCCGGCAATGAACATCCTCATCAAATTGATGTCGATTGTTTCGCTGGTGATGGCACCATTTTTTCTATAGTAGCTTTTAGTTTTACTTCAAAGGGATGAGGGGGCTTCCCCTCATCCCTTTTTGTTTTTCAGGAGATTCGATTTGTTAAAGTTTGGCATTCACGATTTTATCAATGCACAACCGTTACGCGATGCCCTGAAAACTATGGGTGACTGGACAAAGGTAGATATTCATACCGAAACCCCTGCTCATCTTGCCGATCAGCTTAATCAGGGTGAGCTTGACTTGGCCATGATCCCCGCCATCGAATATTTGAAACACGCAGATCGTTTGCGTTTACTGCCGGGGGTGTCGGTTGCATCGAGGGGACAAGTCAGTACGGTTTTGCTGGTGTCCAAATATCCACTGGAGACTATCGAATCTTTAGCCATTGATAACCGATCCCGCACTTCTGTGACTTTGTTGAAACTGCTGTTTAAAAATGAAATGTCGCCTGAGTTGAATTGGGTGGAATGTGACCCCAATCCCGAAAAAATGTTGGAAGAACATGATGCCGCACTCATCATCGGTGATCCGGCTCTGGGATTTAAAAAAGAAGGCACAACAATATATGATCTTAGCGAAGAGTGGTATCAGAGAACGGGAAAAACTTTTGTGCACGCGGTAATTGCAGTCAGAGAAGGAGTTGAAATTGACGAACGAATTGTGGAAATCTTTCGTGTGGCAAAACAGGAAGGGTTGATGAAAATTGCCAGCACGGTCCGTAATCAGGCGCGCCTGACGGGTTTTCCTGAACCGTTGTTACTCGATTATCTGCAAAATAAAATTCGTTACAATTTAGGAGGCGAAGAGTTAGATGGATTGAGCCATTTCCAGTCTCTTTGCAAATCCGCCGGACTAATTGAGAAAAAAACGCCTTTCGAATTCGCTTTCGATGAAGGAACTATTTAAATTTCCGCTCAACCAAAAGATTGTATCAAAAAAACTTTTCCCTTGGTGAACCCTGTTTTGATCAGCTCGCCTATTTTAACCAGAGCCGATTCAAAGAAATCGAGATACGCCTGCACGGCTTCGTTTCTTTCATCCTTTTTGGGTTGCATAAGCTCCGCTTGGGCAGTCTCCGCGGGTTTTGGTGGCGGAGGGGAGAACACAGGTGCTCGTTCCACAAACCTTTCCTGAAGTTTAGGTTCTTCTACTACAACATCCGATTCTACTAATGTCTCATTACCAGAAATTTTAGCTAAATAATCGGTATCTGTCGGTTCAGAGATGGGTTCTGTTGGAGAACCACTGATATGTTCCATCTCCACTTTTACTGGGAAGGGTGAAACAATTTCAATTGGCGGCTCTTCCTCAACATCTACAGGTTCTTCAAAAACTGGTTTTTCTTCTAACGTAATCGGTTTTTTTTCAGGGGGACTGGCTACTACTGGAGATCTTGCGATTTGAGCGTGTTGTTTCGGCTGCGACCCAATAAAAGGTTCAATCCACTGCATAATTTGTGGCGGAACCTGGTTGGTGTAATAAAAATAACCGCCGCCACCCGTTAAAAGCAAAAGGATGAAGATAAGGAATCCGCAACCGCTATGCTTTTTTCTTTCTGTGGGAAGGACTTCTCCCTCGTGCTCTTCAAACAGAGTCGCATCTTCAGATGATTCAGGGGTATCAGAGGTTTCTTCGACATCAGAGGCATTTCCCTCTTCTTCCGGAGTGTCTGAGTTTTCTGGTTTTTCTGATTCAGTATTTTCTTGCATAGGGAATGCAGGGCGGGAAGCCCCTTTTGAAAAACTTAATCCAGAAGCACAATGGTATTCGTTTGCCCAAAAATGAAAGTGGCTCGCAACCCACTATGAGGGAAGCATGTTCCTATAATAAAAGGCCTTTGCTTTTCGGGTATCGACCTATTGGCCCCACGCCTAGTGGTTAGTGGATGATTTTGTTTAATGGATATTCGACGATATCTTCCGCGCCGGCTTTTTTAAGATCGGGAAGAAAATCCCGTACCAGTTTTTCTTCGAGAATCACATTGATAGCTACCCATTTTGGATCGTTCAACTCAGAGACCGTTGGCTTTTTATCAGAAGGAAAAATCTTTGTGATTTCATCCAGCTTGTCTTTCGGCGCGTTGAGCATTATCCCCACCTTGCCGTTTGCCGCCATAGCACCTTGCAACATCATTACCAGGCGGTCGACTTTATTGCGTTTCCAGGCATCCTGGTTTGCCGTCTTATTCATTATAAAGCGCGTTGTGGATTCCATTAAGGTATCGACAATTCTCAGATTGTTTGCTTTGAGAGACGACCCGGTCTCGGTCACTTCAACAATCGCATCGACCAGCTTGGGAGCTTTGACTTCTGTAGCACCCCATGAAAACTCAACGCTGGCAGTCACCCCATGGCCTTTCAGCCAGTCTGTTGTCAGATTGATGACTTCAGTAGCAATCCGCTTTCCTTGCAGGTCTTTAACTGTTTTGATGGAGGAGTCGTTAGGTACAGCCAGAACCCAGCGAACCGGTCGTGCTGAGACTTTGGAATAAACCAGTGGTGCTATTTCTTCCACATCAGCGCGGTTTTCCATAATCCAGTCTTTACCGGTCAGGCCTGCGTCAAGAACTCCATCTGCTACATAGCGCGCAATTTCCTGAGCGCGAATCAACATACACTCAATTTCATCGTCATCAATGCTGGGGAAATAAGAACGGCTTTTAATTCTTATGTTGTAACCCGCCCGGGCAAAAAGTTTTACTGTGGCTTCTTCGAGACTGCCTTTGGGAATTCCTAGTTTTAATACTTTACCGCTCATGGATTAATCTCTTTCTTAATTAGTTAATTTATTTTTTATAAACTTTTTCCGGGTCGAATACTTTTTCTTCTACGATTTCTACATCGCCATCAACTTTTCTAAAAAAGCAACTGGTGTAACCCTTATGACAGGCGGCCTTGCCTACCTGTTCTACTTTCAAGAGCACGGTATCGTCATCGCAATCGACAAACACTTCTTTCACAATTTGGACATTGCCGCTTTCTTCCCCCTTCATCCATTGTTTGTCCCGTGAGCGGCTGTAGAACCATGCTTTTCCAGTTTCCAGGGTCTTTTCCCAGGCAATGGTGTTCATATAGGCGAGCATTAAGACCTTCCCAGTTTCCGCATCTTGAATTATTGCTGGGACCAGACCGCCCATTTTATCAAAATCAAGTTTCATACCATTGCCCTCTAGCTAAAATTACTCACAAATTAATAGAATTTCGCCACTTATCGCGGTTGCCAGTCAAATGGATTAGTTGACTTACTCAAGCTTTGAGTGAAACTTTGAAATCTAAAATATAATTGATTTTCTGTCAAGCTTATAATAGCCTGTTTCCAATCGAATTAGTTCTTTTTATTGGCTTTTTTTAATCATATTTAAGCGCTAGGCCTGTTAATTTCATATTTATTAAAGGTTAACGCTATTCCAAAAATAAAGGGGTATAAATGCCTTCCATTACACATTTTGATATTTATAAACCTGCAGAACCTTGTACCTTGACAGGCGACAAACTGCAGGAGGCCATGAAAAAAGTCGTTGGAGAGACTCTGAGTGAAGACGGCAAAGAACTGAGCCTGAAGGGGTATTGTGTAGGTCAAAATGGGATGACCATTATCACTCGCGACGAGCGTGTAGCAAAAGTGCGCCGACTGAATCTGGGGGGAAACCGTATAGGTGATTTAGGCGTACAACTGCTCGCAGAAGCTGAATTGTTTTCCAAGGTCAATTGGATAGAATTAGGCGGTAACGATATTGGTCCGGAAGGAGTTCGCCATCTTATCCGATCTAAAGTTCTACAAAAAGTGAAGTCGCTCAACCTTTACCGGAACGTTATAAAAGATGAAGGTGCAAAAATAATGGCAAGGGATAACGGATTAGCAAAATTGGAGGATCTAGATCTGGCGCAGAACGAAATCGGTGATGAAGGAATTATGGCATTGGCTCTCTCGACAAAGTTTCCCGAGCTGGTAAGTATTGCTTTGGACAACAACTTCGCCTCCTCCGAAGGAAAAGAGGAAGCCAAGGTAGAACCCAATTTCAAAAAACTTCAATCCTTAAACTTGTAACTGCGTCATGCCAGAACCGTCCAACCAGGAATATGGCAAGGGATATTTCCTGATCGCCAATCCGGTATTACCAGATCCCAATTTTTCGCGCACAGTTGTTTTGCTGTGTAACCATGATGATGAAGGTTCTTTTGGTCTGGTGATCAATCGATCCGCCCCCATAGACGCCAAGGAAGTATTTGCGGAAATGGGTATGACCGAGTTTCCTTCCGGGAAAATATATTTAGGCGGTCCGGTCTCGCCTTCACAAGTATTTTACCTGTGTCATTCCGAAGAACCTTTACCCGAATTGGAATCCATTTGCGAGGATGTCTATCTGGGAATGAGTTGGGAGTTGCTGGACAATTTAATGACTCGTGTTAAAAATCCGGAAAAGAATATCCGTTTTTATCTAGGGTACTCAGGTTGGGGCGCCAGACAATTGGCAGAAGAAATGACCCGGCTCAGTTGGTTGACCTCTGCCGCTTGCGGTGAATTTGTTTTTCAGGATAATGAAGACGGAATCTGGGCAAATGTGGTGCGCTCTCTCGGTAAAGATTACGAGTATCTCTTGCAAGCTCCAGTAAATCCCCAATGGAATTAAGCGGCAAACCGCGTCGATACCCAGAAAACTAAAGCAAGTGGTTGAGCTTTTTACTATAGAGCGTAACGTCATCGCGACCGACCAAAGGGAACGCGGTGATCCATATTATTATATTACCTTGGTCTAACCTGATGGCAGAGACATTATTCCAACCCGCAGCAAGCCAGCAGATTTACAAATCTTTTCCTTCGCCGCAATATTACGGATTTTCTATTGAAGAATATTTTTCTTCCCGTTTTACATATCAGTCCAGGCAAGAATGGATCGCTCAAATAGAAAATGGAAATATTTCGGTAAATGGCGTGACTGCGCAGACAGGTTATATTCTGAAAGAAGGGGATCAAATTATTACTCATGCTGGTGTGCGGCAAGAGCCACCTGCAGACCGCAGGTTGAAAGTTATTTATCAGGATTTGCATATACGGGTATTCAATAAACCGGCTCCAATTCCTGTTCACCCCAGTGGACGGTATTTTCAAAATAGCATGACGGAAATTTTGAAGCAGTGGTATCCAGAAGAAATTCCAAGGCCAGTACAAAGACTGGATGCGACGACCACAGGTGTGATCGTATTCGCGCGGACACGCGAAGCAGCAGGCGCTCTGATGAACGAATTTAAGAGCCACCGAATAAAAAAGGAATACCTTGCTTTAGTAGAAGGGGAGCCTGAGACGGAAAAATTTTGTATTGATGAGCCCATTGGGGTTTTAAAGGGGTCGCATAGAGGTGTCGGTGATCAGATAACAAATGCGAAATCGGCAAAAACAGAAGTGCAATGGCTTGCTTCCAATAAGAGACAATCGCTTTTAAAAGTTACTCCTCTTTCAGGAAGAACAAATCAGATTCGGGTTCATCTTTCAAGTTGTGGACTGCCCATTTATAATGATCTGATTTATGGAAAAGGAACCGTAGGAAACTATCAATATGGTTTACATGCTTGGAGTCTCGAGTTCCAATGCTTTGACCGGACAATGGAATTTAAAGTTGAGCCACCTGCACATTTTGAACCCTTATTAAAAATAGCAAAAATATAAACTCAATGAACACCTTTACCCCACCCCATCCCACTCACGAAAACCTTTCGCAAAAAACGGAAGGCTTGTTTGCCAAGGCGCGCAATCCATTCTGGTTGGCACCTATGGCGGGTATCACCGATGTTTGTTTCCGACAGCTGATGGATGAAATGAGTGCAGGTGTTTTAATCTCTGAGCTGGTTTCTGCTAAAGGACTTTTTTACAACTCGGAGAAAACCCGAAAAATGATGCGGATTCATGCAAACTCCAAATCCATTGTCGGCATTCAATTATTTGGTGAATCGGCAGAAGATATTATCCGAGCCTCTGAGTTTGTAGAGTCAACCGGCGCAGATTTTATCGATATCAACTTGGGTTGCCCGGTTAAGAAGGTAGTTAAAAAAGGTTGCGGAGCCGCATTGCTTCGCGACCCGGCCTATCTGGAAAATTTTCTTTATACTATAAAAAAAGGCATTCGACTTCCCCTTACAGTGAAAATGCGTACCGGATGGAATGAAGAAGAACTGACGGTACACGAATGCGTCAAGGCGGCTTACAATTCAGGCTGTGAATGGGTGGCGATACATGGGCGCACTCGAGCTCAGGGCTATGAGGGTAAAGCCAATTGGGGCTTAATGGCAGAGGTTAAAGAGGAAGCAAAAATTCCTATCATCGGTAATGGAGATATTCGTAGCGCTGAGCAAGCAAAGAAAAGATTGCAGGAATCAAAAGTCGATGCCGTTATGATAGGCAGAGGCGCTTTGCGTAATCCCGGAATATTTAATGAGTGTATCGGGTTGAGTAACGATAGCTCTTGCCTCAAAATAATCCACCGCTATCGAAATAGTTTAAGCGAACATTACGACACGCGTTTTTCACTTATTTTATTGCGAAAGTTCTCAGCTTGGCTTGCGTTTGGAAATAAGGGAGCCGCAAAATTTCGTAAGAGTATGTTCGAGTGTATAACCACCGCCGAGGTAATGGAAAAGGTCGAAGAATTCTTTCAAAACGAGCAACCTCTCCGCTTTGATGATGACGAAGAATTTATGATGGGCGGCCACGGCTAACCAACCACTCGCCGTCGGGGCAATACGTCAGAGCTGGGTTGGGCGAACTTTGACTGTTTTGTTTTTGGCAAAGGGTTTATTTATAATTCCTCCTTACAAGAGGGACATAGGGGGTTGATATCTAGAGAACCCTTCTTACCCCTAAATTTTTTTGTGAGTAAATAATTTTGATCGATAAAGAACCGAAAATATTTAAGAAGACCCATTCCGATGGGGATAGGGCAAAACATAAAAAGCAGGAAGAATTTACTCTTTATGGTTGGAACGCTTGCATGAGTGCGTTTAAAAAACGTCCTGAAAATTTGCTACGCTTGTTTTTCAGTCGCACCCGAGCGACAGAGTTGAAACAAGTAAAATCTTGGTGTGCGGAGAATAAGCTTCCATTTCGTCAGTTGGATCAAGAATCATTAAACAAAGTGGCATCGGCAATGCATCACGAAGGAATTGTCATGGTGGTGCGTCCTCGCACTTGTGGGTCGGTGCATAAATTAATTCGCGGCAGTATTCCTGAGAACGGAATGGTGGTGGCCCTCGATGGCATCGACAATCCTCATAATCAGGGTGCGATTATACGAAGCTGCGCTTATTTTGGAGTGCACGGTTTGATAATTCCTGGTACGGGAAAGGTGACGGGCATCACTCCTTCCGCTGCAAGATTGGCAGAAGGAGGATGGGAGTCGGTCCCGGTTTATAATAGCAGCGACCTGTCTTCTTCGCTGAGAGATTGTCGCGAACAAGGCTGGTGCGTAGTGGGCGCGGACCCAAATGTAAAGGAATCTTTAAGTTCGGCAAAAATTCGTTTTCCTGCTGTGCTGGTGCTTGGCAATGAACACGAAGGCCTTTCAGACCGCGTAAAAAGCCGTTGTGATACTCTTGTAACCATTCCAGGCAAAGGTGATATGCAATCCTTAAACGTTTCCGTAGCGGCGGGCATAATGTTGGCAGAGCTTGATCGACGCAGAAGTAGTAGTAAAAAACCCACAAAATCTAAATGATATTTTTTGCAAAGCTCCATCCCTTAATTGTTCATTTCCCCGTTGCATTATTAACCAGCGGTGTGGTGTTTGAAATTTATGGCAGTTTAAGAAAAGATGAAGTGGTTGCAACAGCAGGTCGATTCAACACGCGTTTAGGGTTCTGGTGTATCTTCCCCGTTTTACTGGTGGGGTTTCTGGGGATGTTGAGCCTGAACAATACAGAAAAATTCAAAGACTTTCTTTCCGGTCACCTGCGTTTTGCTTTTCTAACCGCAGGTACTTTCCTTATTGCGATAGTTGTTTCCCGTTACTTCCGCAGCCCATTCGGTCGAGTGGTTTACTTTCTAGCCCTTGCCGCGGGTCTTTCTTGTGTGCTCCGCACCGGTTACTACGGTGGCGAACTCGTCCACCGTTTCAACCTTCCCCACTCGGCGTGGGGCCAATAGGTCTGTGCCCATAAAACAAAAATAGGTTTCTTGGCTTGTTTCTATAATAGCCTTTCCCTTTTTCCCTCTAGACAAATAAAATTCTTGTGATTATGCATGAATCATTTTCCTAACAGTTCGAGTCCTGACCTATTGGCCCCCCCCCGA